>Ga0214544_1000385_pt1 | contig 78099 bp, 44 predicted proteins | sample CNSS3metaG_FD_160074 | JGI IMG/M metagenome (GOLD analysis project Ga0214544, IMG submission 160074) | Root nodule microbial communities from cowpea collected in UCLA plant growth center, Los Angeles, California, USA - CNSS3 | ecosystem: Host-associated > Plants > Roots > Nodule | place: USA...
TGAAATTGATTTAATTTTCTTAATTAACTGGGGCTGGTTTTATGCAAAATAATTGAGGAGAGAGAGTAAATGAATGATTGAGATGCTAAGTCTTCACCGACACCTTGCCAGATAATTTTAAATTAAATAATAGGGTAGTTGTTTTTATTTTAGTGTTAGTGGCATTATTTTTTATTCGATTAGTTTATTTCTAAATAATGTGAGTGGTTAGTTCCATTATATAAGACAAGATTTAGGGTGCATTATGAACGGCTATTTGATAGGAAATTTCCTATGTACACACGGTTATTTAATAGCCTATCTTACGTCAATACATCACAAAAATAAGTACATCAAAAGACGAAGATATCCGGGATAAGATTAAGAAAGAGCTGGCTATAGAGGAAATTGAAATCAAGCCAACGTGGGAAGAGAAATTGAATAATGATTGAGAGTCCTAGAAATGTATTGAGAAAGGTATTCGCTAGACAGAATTGAAAGAAGAATTACGCATGATCGTAAGGAAAGTTAAGATATATTATAAGTGCTCCAAACATGAACTTAGCATACATAAGTGATGCAACATAGATTGTTTTTAGGTTGTTACTAATTTTCTTTTATTTTATTTTGTCTAACCGTGACAAAATGGCAAGAAAATATAAATTAGTTATATAAAAAGAAAAGGGTGACAAATTGTCTATTATTTGTAATTTATTTTTTTCATTTACGTTTTTTGCGATTTACATTTTCGATTTCTCAAGCACCATTTTTATCTTCATCTTCACCGTTTCTCTTCATTACATTTCCCTTGACAGTCACATGAAAAAGACAATTCAATTAATTAAATATATTTATCTTAAATTGATTCACAATATAAACAACAGTTTGTATCAATTGTGTTAATTGTGAAATATTGAACTAAAAACACTCTAATTTAGATTTAAAAAAACATACACACAACACAGGCACACAGGCACTATAACGTTCAACACATATAGCATATAGTTTTTTTAATAAAAGAAGAAAATAAACTCGTAAGTTAAAAGCATTTAGCAAAAGTGAACTGTGGAAAAAAGCTCTCTAATTTCTAATAATAAATCACAACATTAAATTCATCAAAAACAAAACCAAAGCTTATTTTTAAGGTGCACAAGACACCCATCATAAGAAAGAGTATACATGCCCGTGTTGTGGTGAGAAAATATTCATGGCTTGATAAGCACAAATATGAAACATCTTAAAAGATTAAAAAAAAAGTTATAGAAATGTACATAACAGAACAGTTTCTGTGTTTTGTAGACCTAGCCAACAAACTAAAACACAAAAAGAAGAAAGCTGAATCTCTACTGTCCTTACAATGACACTGCTCAACAGATATTTACAAGGCTGAGCAGCACTTCAACATTAATACTCTCTGCTACTCCAACAACTTCTTTACATCTCACAACCTGTTTAACATCAATCCCTTTCTTATCTTATTTACTCTATTTTTTCAATTCCTTTTCTTTGATCCTAGTTTGTGATGACAACGATTTAAAATGAGAAAAAAAAGGAATACAGTTTCAAAACTCTTCGATGTGGTCCACTGAACTCAGATGATGATATATCAACACAAAAACACTGTGACATAAATCTCACTGTCAAAGAATAGAGCTGAAAGTTTCGATGGGATCAGATTCTTCAAGCATGGAAGCTGCTTGGAAGCAATCAGCGGCTTCACTTATTCGGCCATCTTGCTTGTTAAGCAATCCCAAGCAATGCCAAGCCATGCGGTTAGTGGGTTCTATTCGGAGTGCATCAGACAGTGCGCTTCTTGCAGCACAAAAAAACTTTGGACCCACTCTTTGAATCATGGCACCCATCAAGATCTTGCATGGAACATGGTTTGGTTCAAATAGTATACCATTAATAGTAGCAAGAAGAGCTTCCTCATTTTGCCCACGTCCTTCAGACAAAACACCTGCCAAAGCACAAAGGAAAATATGAAGTTCTATAAAGATCCCCTCAAATATTCATAAAACCTTAAAACAACACCAAGATTTTGGTCTTGCCTTGAGTGTGCATTACTGCTGCAGAGTATTGCTTCAAGTCCCTGGCCTTCTGCAGACAGATTTCAGCATCCTTCCAACGAGAAAGACTAGCATATAAATTTGCCAGACCATGCCAAATATCAAATTCATTTATTTTATCGTCCAAAACCTGGAAAGAGTCAACAAAATTGAAGTCATTGATTTCTGAATCAATTATTTATAACTGAAGTCCCATGAAGCAGTAAATATCTTAGTTAGGGGGGGCGCATATTTCTTTCATTTGTCCCCATCAGCCAAAAACTGTCTCAGTAAAACCAGAAGGAAAGAGGAAGGAATCACTTAAAACTCAGTGTACAAAATGACAATCAAAGGGAAATATCCAAACATAAGAACAGCATAAAAGAAATTTATAAACATAAGAACAGCATAAAAGTAATGTCTTTCCCATATTTTTTTCCTTGACACATCTTTGATGCTCTTATTTTTACAGACAACAGCCATCTACACGAAAGGTCAATATACTAAATAAAAATATAATTTTTTTTTTTTAATTTTAATATATATTTGGCATCCCAAAATTTTGTGCACACCTATAAAAAGGTTTTGACACCTCCAAATATTTTCTAAAGATCCATCGGTGGATACACAGTAGTGTAATGTTCACAGCACTATTTAAAGGACTAAGCTTGCATGACCCCTGAAGCTGTGGTGCATGGTGAGATGTAGGATCCAATTACAATGACTTGGTAGAATGAGAGAATACGTTGTGAGGTTCGTAAGGCCTTCAGGTTTCTAAGTACAAAATTGAAGCGTCTGGAGCGTCGCTCTCTCAAGAATCCTGTTGAGATACCACTATAAATATGACCAAAGCTTTACAAGGCTTAAACAACTCTTGACTAGTGTCATGACTTAATTTTTAAGGTTAAGTTGGGTTCAGGCCAAATTTAAGATAGTCTTAATGTTTATCATAGACACTTGTTTTGGTTACATTACAACTTTAAGATAGTCCATTAAATAAGCACTTCAGAAGTCCTATGAGTAGTGTTCTGCACGGCTTTCACAACTGGTGTTACCTGCAATTCCAACTCTTTCGATAACGTAGGTGGTAGAGATTGAGGATTTGCTGAGGAAGAGAGGGGCCTTCTTTAGTACATAAACATGAATCATGGGGTGGATTTTACTCTGGTGGAAGGGCTAACTGAGAAGCAACTACTCCAATCTGTTTTGTAATCAAATAAGGACCATAAAAACGTGGACTCAGCTTCTCATTTCTCTACCGAGACAATGATAGTGGCCATAGGCTGCAACTTGAGAAACACTCAATCACCACACTGAAATTTGTGTGAAATTCTAGAAGATTCTTTTGGAAGCACTAACCGATATTTATAAAAAAAATCTTATGATTTTGAAATTTATGGCACGAATGAGAATGAGGACCTTGTATCAAATCGTGAATTATTCCTTGGAACTTAGGATCGTGATTAACTTTACATTCCCAATCTTTTATTTGCTCAAAGCGATTCGAAAACAAAGCTGAAAATGTCATTACTTTGGAGAGAGCATAAGTCACCCCATTCTTCCTGGTCTATATCTAGAAATCCAAACACACGAGTTTAGAGGTCCATTAGAAATTTGAGGCTCTTCTAATCAGTCAGAATTATGAAGTGTCTTCCCAACAAGTAGTGCCTCCATTTTTGTACAACAATCACAAATGCCATTAATTCTCTTTCATAGACTGACTTAGATTGCACTCAAGTTCGACTGAGGAAAGCCACTGCCTTCCTGCATTAGAACCATCCCTAGCCCTATATTGGATTCTTCAGTTTCTACCAAAAACATTTTGGAGAAATCAAGGACAGTCAATATAGGTAATTTTGCAACCAGTTTTTTAATATTTTTCAAGGCAGCTAGTGCTTCTGCATTCCGTTGAAACTTCTCTTTCTTCAACAATTGAGTGAAAGCCTTGGCTATCTTACCACAGTCTCTAACAAACCTGCTATAGTAATCGGTCAGTCCAGAAAATCCCTTCAGAGCTTGAAGATCCTTAGGTATTGGTCAGTCCAACATAGCATCAATTATACGTGGGTTTGCTGCCACCCCTTTTCCGAAATGATGAGTCAAGTACTTCAACTAATTTGGCTAAATGTACATTTTTTTTTCATTGGAAACAATTGATTCTCCTACAACAATGCCAAAACAGTCCGTAAATGTCTCCAATGTCTCTCCTCACCCTTCCTGTAAACCAAAATATCATCAAAGAAAACTAGTACAAACTTCCTCAAATAAGACGTTAACATCTCATTCATAAGAGATTGAAAGGTGGAAGGGGCCTTGGTGAGTATAAAAGGTATCTCACAATGTCATTCATGATTCTGAAAAGCCATTTTATGAATGTCTTCTTTCATCTTGATCTGATGGTAACTGGATCGGTAATCCAACTTGGAAAAAATCACTGATAATAGGAATAGGGAACTTATGTGGTATAGTAATCTTGTTGAGAGCCTGATAATCCACACAAAATCGTCATCCACCATCTTTCTTTTTCACCAAGATTATAGGACTAGAATAAGGACTGACACCAGGTCTAGTTATACCAGATTTAGGCATATCATCAACTAACCTTTCAATTTCATTTTTATGATAGTGTGGGTACTTGTATGGTATGATGTTGGGGATGTGATATTCTTCCTTCAATCGAATGGCATGGTCATCTAGGCGGTAGTAATCCCTATGTTTCTTGAAGGACTAATCTTATTCTTCCATAACCGATTTTGTCCACACGAGACAGTTTATTGGCTCTCTGCTTCAGCTTGCAGTGGGCAGTGCTTCACGAGGAATCCTTGGCCTTGATCACATAGAGCCTTTAAAACAAATTTGAAAGAAGCAACGACTCTAGTCAAATCGGAGTCCCCCTTTAATGTGTGATATCCACCCGCAACCAAAATTTAAAGAGTTAATTCACGAAAATCTGTTCTCATTTCTCCTAGACTAGCCAACCATTCCATTCCTAACACCACATCAACTCTATCAGAGACATAGAAATCTTGTTGAATTTGTAGACCTTGCATCTCCAACTTCAATTTAGAACACACCGCTTCACAATCTAGTTTTTTTTCGTCACCCACCTCCATTTTATAAATGGAGGTTGCATATGTATCTAATGTCTGTTGTTGCACAAACATGGCTGAAATGAAATTATGAGACTCCACAATCAATGAGTACTGTGACATGCTCTTTCCCAATCCTACCCCACAACTTTAGTGTTTTCTTTAGTGTAAGGCCAACAATGCTACACATAGATAATTGGAGATCTTTCATCTCTACAACTTCCTCTACCATTGTATTTTCTCGCTCTGGATACCCTTCTTCTTCCCTCTCATCCAACACTAAAATTTATAACTAACTGATTGTTTGCACACACATGGTCCAACCAAATATTTATCACATTTGAAGCACAACCCCTTCCTATAACTCTCTTGTAATTTTGCGTCTGTCAACTTTCTAAAGCTTCTTCCTCCAAAGGTATCGGAAGGTTTCACCACACTTCCCTCTCCATTAGAACTTCTAGTTCTGGACATATTGGGTTGCCGCTTCACTCACTGTTCCCACACCACTATGCAATTATTGTTATACGTCCTCATTGGCCTACTCACAGAGTTCGAACTTCTGTCTCTATTCTTCCACTAAACATGTTTGCTTGAGACCCAACAACAATTCAAAAGGATTTTCAACCATGGTTGGTTATAAATGCCTAATAGTCGTTGCCCGAAAATCCTCCCAAGTTAGTTGGTGTGTAGAGAACTTCCACCATTGATACCAGGTCAGTGCTTTTCCTAGCATTACCACCATCACTACTTGTAATTTTTCCTCCCGTGACATCCTTTTTGTTAGAAGTCCCACATCGACTAGAGATAAGACGATTTCATACTATATAAGTGAGATGCAAACCTCACCTTACAAGCCGGTTTTGTGGGGTTGAGTTAGGCATAAAACCCACTTCTAACGTGGTATCAGAGTCAGGTTAGAGCCTATCCTATAGACCCACACACGAGATGTTTATACCTCGGCGTGAGGGGGTTGTGTTAGAAGTCTCACATCAACTAGAGATAAGACAATTTCATACTATATAAGTGAGGTACAAACCTCACCTTACAAGCCGGTTTTGTGGGATTGAGTTAGGCATAAAGCCCACCTCTAACACTTTTCATATCAAAGTATCTCTCCACACTGGTTGTCCAACCATACACATCCTTTCCATCAAAAATTGTTATCTCTAACTTCTTCCACCTATCCACTTAGTATTATCCCCATTAAGGCTCCCATACGTGCCACCTTGAGGAATTGTTTGGCTTCCATCGTTGTTCTCTTCCTCTTGTCTCGCATGGAGGCTTCCACTTCGTTTAACTTGATCTTCGCTATTGTTTCACGCATCGCCAACAAGCATTCCAACACCCACTCCAATGCCTCCACCCACAATTCCATGTTGTGTGTCGTAACAAGAACTTGTTATCTCCAATATCAATTGATAAACACCAACTAATATGCTAATAACTGCTTAGAGGCAGTTATGCTTGCCCCTACCAATAACTTCTAAAACAATTTAGTCCTGCTAAAAATCCTAAATTCTGGCTCTCCTCTTATAATATTTACTTATAAGAGGCCTAACCCTTTCCAAATGCACTAACATTTTAAAAAAGATGCTAAATTGCAAATTGGGTCCTTATGTGATTATTGATTCTTGATTTTGGTCTCCCTATTTCTTTCCTGACATTTTAGTCTCCATATTTAAAAAGAACGCACAATTTTGGTTTCATAAGTAATCTTACATATATTTCTTTCATTTTGGTCGACCTAAAACCTATACCTAGCATATTTATTTAAGGTACCATGAAGATATATTTTAATTAATTAAAATTTAAAATGTAAAAGTATGCAAAATTAAAGATTGGATAAATATTTTCAGATTTTCTAAATTGTAGAGACTATAAATCCCGGAAAGGAAAAAAGACTAAAATCATAAATCAAGATTAAATGGAGACAAAATTTGCACTTTAACCAAAAAAAAAGCAGTCCTACTTGGCCTGTAGTTTTCATAGAGCAATGCAAAATAAAAAATCAGACCTACAATCTCCACGTTACCAGATGGTCAGATAGAGGTGTGTTGTCATCCCACGTCAACTATAGACCCTCATGAGTCAGCTTTTGGGGTTGAATTTGTTCTAAGAAGAACTCAATAGTTTTTATCCCCTAAACTAAGGGTGGCAGAACAATCTATTCATCCATCATCCATCCAATTCACCCATTACAAAATATAAAACAATAGGGTGAAATTCATTCATTTAACTATATGGAAAGTTAATCAGACATATGCTATTTTTAAAAATTCAATAGATCCTTCCAACAATGCTTATTGGATCAAAATCACTCTAATTAATCTTTCTTAAATTTAGTTTCTTAAAAAGAATTCAAAAGATATAACTTTAAATTTTGTTTTGTAAAATTTATTTTTTTATTTTTTAGAAATATATTACTTTTATGGATAGATTGGTTTCGATTGAATTTCCATCTAATGAATCACATTTTTTTAATTAAATTTTTAGTGGATCAAAATTGATTAATGACTCTTTTAATCTAATCCATTATTATCCAAAATAAATTCTGTTCAATTCGTCCAATGTGTGACCTCTATCCGAAGGACCCAAAGGAATCTTACCTTTGAACTAATTTGGAAAGACCCAAAGGATTTCTTCTGAGCTTGAACCAATGCAAGAAGGTACCTATAGGTTTCAATAGCATCCATTGGTCGTGATTGAGAGATCTTCAACTTTGCTTTCAGCCTAAGCAGTGGCCCCTGCTCCCATCTCGCAGTCTGATCTAAAGCAGCATCTGTCACCACTTCAGCTTCAGAAAATCTTTGCTGTGCAGACAAAATTAGAGCAAGCAATCTCCAAGATTTCAACATAGAACCACCTGTTTGATTAAAGAAATGTCTCGCAGAGCGCAAAGCATTAGACAAGTTTCGGTGTTGTGCATAATGAACAGCCAATTCAAAAATCAGATCAGAATTGTTTGGCTCCAATTTGATTGCTGCCACCAATGACTCCAAAGCTTTGGAGTGAAGGCGAGACCTCTCAGTGTCAGAGGAAGCAACCTTAGCATGTTTTCCAAGACAAAGTCCCAACATCCGTAGAGCAACACCTTTCAAATGCTCATTTTGGTCACGAGCATTATTGACTGCCCTCTGTGCATAGATCACTCCCTCAGCAGCAAGATGGGAATCCTCACTGCAGATCCGAGCTGCTAACAATAATGATGTAAGGTCATTTGGTCGTTCATGTTTGTGCAAAGATTTCCTTAGCAGGCTCAAAGCACAGTCATTTTGCCCAGCTCCACTATAACAAAAAGCTAAAGAATTCCAACAATCAATTCGATGGTATACTCCAGGCATCAACTCTTCAATTTGCTTTGCTAAAGTAGAAGTTTGGCTACATATAGAAAGTGCAAAAGTAAGGTGTTCCATGACTGATGGATCCCATTTCATCTTACCAAGGCTAAACTTTCTCAAAAGAACCATCAATAGCAGAATAGCCTCTTCAAGATTATTTTTAGGCACATATGATCCTTCAGTCTGAACTGCTAAACTAGGTGGACTTGCCTCCACCCCGCTGTATAGCAGAAACATAACAAATGACTTCTGAATTCTTGCACAGTAGTCATTATCAAGGTTCCATTGACTAAGAAGGGCCCGCCTATAAGCAGATATTGCCTCATCATAGCAACCAGCTTGCTTCCAAAGCTCTGGAAGGAGCTCTACAGCATGGCTGACTATCTCTTGCAATTTATTATCCACTTGAATATTAGGAACACCCTGATAAAATATCTTCTCAACGGAATCAAGAATACGTTTACAGTTATCAGCAGCCTCTGCATAAATCCATTAAACAAGCATTTCAATGTATCCATTCTGATTAAGAAATCACTCCCTTCTAGAAGAGAAAGCAATATTAAGAAGGTAAAGGTAAGGTGGAGAACAAATTTCAACAGTCAAGGTTATATATGATACCTGTAAATTTCCCCAGTTTTTGCAGAGACTTGGCTTTTAAGTAGATGGCTTCGAGCACCAAACTAGCCGCATGCTGAGAACCCGAGGCTGATTCATTTTGAGTACGACCTTTCTTGCCTTGTGGTTTTTCAGAAGAGGAAGATTGCAACCTCTGTATGGCAGCTTGGAGATCAATCCCATCAAACACACGAAGAGCACCTTCTAAGTTACCTCTCTGATACTCCAACTTACCAAGAAGAGCTCGTGCTTCCTGCAAGGTTTTAAGAGTAACATCAGGGCTAGACTCTATGATCTGATTAATTTCTCCCAAAAAACAGCTGATCCGATCCAGTGCCAAGAATCAACGCATGCAAGATCTTCATATACAAACATTCAAGATATCATTTGTATCAAATTTACACACAGTACAAATTACAAAGTCCATTTCTTGTACTGACATGTTTTTTCTAGCTTCAAAAAATCCAATTATGTTACGTTCATATGTACAAATTGCAATCCATAACATTAGAATAATATGAGTACTACGACAAACAAACATTGCATGCTGTCAGATTCAAAGATTTATTCTTTTGGAAGGAGGGATCCTGAGATTTGGCTCACAGATGAAATTTATAGCCTTGTTTGTTATCGAAGGTGTTGGCAACATAATAGTTACTGTTACCTAGATAAGGCAGACCTCATTCCTATAAAACTAAGAGTTGCGCCAAAACAGAAATATAAATCAAGACAACATATAGAAGTCTAAATAATTGGCAAACATGATGAATGAGTAGCTAAATTCCAACAACAAAAACTTTCAGAGACAAATATCGCAACCATTCGACATCAAGATCAGCTTTCTCCAATTACTCTAAGTGACAACTTGGCCCTTGGTTTCTTCTTCTTACTATTTCAAAATATGAAATGCACAACCCAGAAACAGCTGCCACCAGATGTCATAAAAGGGAAACAGAGGCAATATTTTGCAACACAAATAAATGGCTGACACAAACTAGTAAAGTGTGGCAGTATTAACAAACAAACCTCAAAATTGAGTGACAATCCTTCGCGCAACGAATCTTCTGCTTCCTGAATATTTCCTTGATCAAGCTTGGCCTCAACTTCTGATGCAGCGATGCGGCTTCCATTGGCCTGGAACTCTCTAACCGATACTCTCCCATGTTCAGTAGACCCCATCAATCATTTCCCTCCAACCTGCACACACTCCATAACCACCCTTTCCACGTAAGTTCCAATTTTGTCGTCCTCAGAAGCTTTTCAAAGGCATTGCACACTGGTCATATATATTTCACAAAAATCTAAACAAAAACTCGTACACACAAGTCCAAATCTTTAGTATCGCAAAGGAAAAACAAAGTTCACCGTTTCACACGGCATTGTTAAAAACTGATCCTAGCATTGTTATATCGATACAACTCCCAAGAAATGCATTTTTTTTCACTTCAAAACTCGTTTTCGATGTAATGGGGTTCCGTGATAACACAAAAATCATCAAACTTTGGAAGAAAAATTGAAAATTGCAATAAGAAATTAAATGGGAGAGGGGGGGAAATTGCAGATCCAAGGAAGAAGCTGGAAAATGGAAGAATGAATAAAAAAAAGGTTGTGACTGACCAAAGCAACGTGGCGTTGGAGAAAAGGAAAGAGATGCAACAGTGACCGAAAGGAAGATCTAGGAGAGGGGACCCTTGAATTTTATCAGCATTTGATCAAAGTTGATGGCATTGTCCTGTTTGAGAGGAAAAAACAACAAATAGAAAGAAACAGAAGAAGAGTGGTGGGTGGTGTGAGGTCAACCGCTGTTACAGCTGGTGAGAGAAGAGAATGACCAAAATTGAATGCCCAAGAAAAGTAACAACTAAATACTCTGACTTTTTTAAAATTAAATAAAAAAGTTTAATGTTTGCAAATTTTAACTTTACCGCTGTGGATAATGCAAAGATTCTTACTTTGAGGGATTTCAAAAAAGTTACTGGGAAGTATTTGTCAATAAAACCGGTAATAGGAAGAAAATATACGTTATAAGTAAATTTTTGCGAATAGTAGGAATGAGTATTTTTAATATGAAACGGTTGCAGGTATTATAATATTTGTATACGTAGATATTCATACTTATTAAAATTAAAAGTAAAAATAAAAAAAATATAATTAAAATATTACTACATTAATTTTGATTAAGTTATTATTTATAAAAAAATCTTCACCTTTTTTTAATTTTATTTATTATTAAAAGATATCATTAAATATTAAATTTTTTTTTTATAAATATTCTAGTTAGCAATTTAATATTTATACCTCTCTCCAAAATAAATTTAAATTTATGCAGTGTCATTGAAATGCATATGTAATCAATTTTTTTCTATCTTACTAAAATGATGAGACGATTTCCTATTTTATCCTTTTATAGTATCACATGACACGATTTCCTATTTTATCCTTTTATACATGTATGTAATTTGACTTGTAAGAAACGTCCCTAATTAATAGAGGACATTGATAATTATGATATAATTAAATATATAATTAAATTTAAAATTAATATTAATTTGTTATTAGCAGTCACTACTACATCTAAACTTCTAATTTGTATTTTATATTTTAATATTTTAATATTTTAATGCTTTGTATATATTCGAAAGTGAAAGAGTAAAAAAATGAAAGAAAAATAAATAAAGAAAACAGTAATAACTGAAGATTTATATTAAAAGAATGAATACACAGAAAAAAGTGAAATAATTTTTTACTATCAATAATTTTACTTTATTTATTATTTCAATATATTTATTAATATTATTATTAAAATGTAAATATTGATATAATATTTGTAACATGTTATATTTAAAATATAGTTAATTAAATAGTCATATAACTGATTAAATATAAGTGCTATTAAATACAAGAGACTTTAAATAGACGAATTTTGCTTAGTGGGAGAATGTCTTGTTTAATAAGATTGCATAATTTAAGAAATATGGAAGAGATCCATTAATTAAAATGACTTTTTCTATTCATTCCTTAGACAAAAACTAATATATATATTTATATATATATATATATATATAGTTAAAATAATGCAAAGCTAAATCCATTTTAACCCAGAATATAAATTAGGTTACCAAATTACTTAACACACCACACTCAATTCAAACATATACATTTAAATCAAACACATGAAACTTGCATAAACCGAACATTTAGAAACCAATTCACTTTAACAATCAAATCATTTATCTTGTTGTGGGACTATCATAAGTTGAATTAGTTTCCCTTGAATTAAAACTAAACATCACTAACCTACCACTCATATGATATAATACTTACATAAAAACAAATTTACGTCAACGATAAGATCTTAAATAAACAAATATTCATCTTGATCCTAAATGAATTGCATGGAAGCATCATCTTCTTGTCCACAAAAAACTTTCAAATTTGACTCACAAAAAGAGAAATTTTTATAATGTACATTAGGTGATAAAGAATGAGACAAATTTGAGGTTAAATTATCTTCCAAAAGGAGGGAATGATAGAGGACTATCTCAAGATTCTATATAAGAAGAACTTGAAGATGTGCCTTTACAATTTAAAAACTATTCAAGGCTTCTAATGCCACAAGCAATCTGAAATTAAAAGAATATGAAGATCATGACTTGAAGCACATTTGAAGGATAATTTTTAGGAAAATTAGTTTATGTTTTTAGATTCCTCTTAGAAATTAGTTATGTTCTATATTTTTTGGGTTTGGGCTTTCTTTTATAAATTAATTTATGTTTTGATGTTTTGGGTTTGGGTCATCTCGTAGAGTTTTCATGTTTTTTTAAACTTATGTGCCTATATATAGAGGTACAGAAAACAATGTAGACACTTTTTAGTCATATATTGAATTTGATTTCATTAAATAGAGGATTCTCTTTGTTCTTGGCTTAGGCATATGGTTCTTATCAAAGATGATTAACATCTTTGTGGTGAATCTTCACTTGAATTATCAATTTGCTAGAATATTGTGGCTTTGTGGTGAATCTTTACTTATCAATTTGCTAGATTGTGGCGTCGTGTGCCTCTTGAGAATTCAAATTCAGAAACGATCATATTCTTTCCTGAATAGGATCGTATTATTAGGTTACCTCTGTAATATATTCTTAACAAAAAGAAACAAACATATCTTTTTAGAATATATTAGAGAAATAAAAAATATATAAACCATAATATTTTTAAAATAAAACTCAAACAACGAATTTTTAATAATATAATATTAAAACTTAATTTTATCTAAAATAAAACACTTCTATTCTTAATTATATTTTAGATCGTTACACATTAAATTTAAAATAATTCATGACGTTTCATTTACATAAAATGTAAATAAATTAATTATTATCGATACGTGGAAATAAATAGCCTGCACATAAATATTTGTTTTATATGCAGAAGAAACTCATTATTATTTATATGCAGAAGAAACTCATTATTAAATTAAAAGCGGAAGTGAAAAAATGGAAAAGAGAGGTAAATAGCAAAGAAGAGAGAAAGTAGGAGATAAATAATGAAATAAGATAAGAGAATATATTGCAATATATAGTGAAAAGTATTTTTTTTTTCTCTTTTTTTGAAAAATTACCTCCGGTAAGAATAAATAAGAAAGACGTGCATTACTTTATAGTAGAAAATAATTCGTTAAGGATAGGTTCTAATTTAATTATAATATTATCTTAAAGAATTTCAGATTTAACTCAATATCACAAAACCGACTTATAAGATAATGATTTATTTATATATTATAAATTGGTCTTATTTTTAAATGTGAAATTTTTAACATACATTGTTATTATATTACACCAGTAAAACACAAAAAAATTAGTTAATTTAATAATTATCATAATAAAGAAACAGTTAGATTATGTAGAAACATACAAGTTTTATTTTATTAACTATTACACTTAGCACAATTAAAAAGACCACCAAATACATCGTATTTAAGAATTGCATAACTAAATTAAATCAAAGTTGTTAAATTTGTATCATGTATTTATTCGTGATTTATTTATTTTAAAAACATTTCTTTCGTCACGTGTTAAGTCAACATTGTTTCATGTGTCATATTATTATTTAGATTTTAATTTGATCATTGTATTTATTATTTTGATTCAATTTAATCTAAATTTCATTTTAATTGAACAATTTTGTCTCTCTTTAAATCGAGATAAAATTAAATTTTTATATAAATATTATACGGGTATTTTTAATCAAATTAATATTTTTAACAAAATTAAATTTATTTAAATTTATATTATACATTAAACTTTATTTTTTTAAATTTTAAATATATTTGCATTGATAATTTACTACATCAAATTTTATATTATTTTTTTATTTGAATTTATATTTTAAATAATTATATATATACATTTATATAAATTTACAAATTTATATTTTAAATATTTGTACAAACATTATATATCAAAAGTTTTAATACCAACTAGCGTAACACAGGCGCTATCGCACTTGTGTGTATGTATTTTTTAAATATGTGTGATATTATATTAGTAGATGATAATATTATAATGTTATTAAGTTAATATATAAATTAAAATTATATTTATTAAAAATAAAGTAAAATATATCAGAACAGATAAAAAAATAACCATTGATAAATAAAAAAGAAGAGAAGAAAAAATAAAAAAGAAGACAAGAAGCAAAGACATCCGATTTTATAAAATGTTTGTAAAAGTAACGGTCAATTTTTTAAAATTTAATAAATTATTATATTTAAAGGGTAAAATCGGTATTTTGAAAAGTGGACACAAAAAGGAGAATTCCCTTTAAATATAAAATTTAAAAAAAATATGTAAAAAGAAAATTTAAATAATGATTTAAGACGAAAGAGATTTCAAAAGAGATTTGTAGAAAAATGATTAAAAGTAAATTATTTATATTTATAAAATAATTAAATTTTAAAATAACTATGGGTAAAATAAGTATTATGAAATGTGGACACAAAAAGAGGAATCCCCTTTATTATTATATATATATATATATATATATATATATATATATATATATATATATATATAATAATAATAATAATAATAATAATATATAATATATATAGATAGATAGATGTTAAAATTTATTTAAAAATAACAATTTTATAAATTTAAATATTTAAATATAAATTTTAAAACAATTTTATAACAAAATAAAATAAAAATATTTCAAATTTTAAAACAAAATTTAAATAAAATTAAATATAAAATATAAATTTAAATAAAGTTAATATTATTAAAAATATTTAATAAAAATATCAATTTTAATGAAAACATCCTCATAATGTTTACATAAAAATTAAATTTTGATCTAATTTAAAGAATGACAAAATTATAATATTTACATAAAAATTAAATTTTGATCTAATTTAAAGAATGACAAAATTGTTTAATTTTGTAAAAGATTAAAATGAATCGAATAAAAATATAAATCCAATAATCAAATTAAGATTTAGACAAATGACAAAAGATAAAAAAGTAAAATAAAAGTTCAAAAATTAGAAAAAGAATTAAAAAAATATTTAATGATGTTAGTACCTTACCACCAAAAGTGACTTATTTATTACACATTAATAAATATCTAACTAAGATAATCAAAATATAAAGATTTAATTAAAATTTTATATAAATAGGAAGAAAACTACAATATTTTAACTTTTTTTAAAGGCTTAAATACATTTTTGGTCCTCATTTTCATAGTGTTTGTTGTGGATGGTCTTCATTTTGACAGAATGTTTAAAACGGTTTTTAGCAAATGTTTAAAATGGTCATCATTTTCGCAATTTGTGTTTTATTTGATCCTTTTCTGTAACGCCGTTTAAATCATTAACGGAGCATTGTACATGTGACATTGTTTGTATTAGAGTGTGTTATGTATACTGTACAGGTGTGGTAATTAGATATTTGGGGATAAATAAGTGAGCTAGGATTTTGGTAAGGAATGTTTGGGCAGTTGGTGAGTTTTGGCAATCTTGTTCCTTCATTCCCAATTGGTGTTGCTGCAATCTTCTTCTTTTTGCAATCTCATTATATAGGTATGTTACAGTCCCTATCTTCTTCCTTTACCTCTGGTTGTAATCGTTGGAGGCAAGTATCACTTCGTGCACTGTTGGTGGTTCAACGAGAAATGAATTAACCTCGATTTGTAGCTGCAAAGAGATGACAATTTTGAGGATGACAAGAACTCCAAAGAATATTGGTAGAAAATTTTGGGTACAATCTGTTTTTATTTTTATGTTAATAATAAATTGATTTTAATTTTTGGTTTATTGATTTACAGAGTGATGGTTCCAATAATGTAGGGCTGTAACTTTTTCAAATGGTGGTGTTGATGAAAAGGATGTCATCATCATGACACAAATGAGGCAAATTAATGATTTGGAGAAGTCAAGGTTGCTGAGAAGAGGCTGCAATTAGTAATAGGGTTCACTTGTGTTGTTATTGTATTATTCGTACTGTTATTATTTGTAATCTTTTAAAGTCCAATCTGTTTTGTATTATTGTTAAACAAAGAAATGAATTTAGTTTTATTATGTTGATATTAGTCTCAACATGTTCAAAATGACATCTTAATCTGAGCATTGAAGTAAGTGATATTGATTTAAGTTTGGAAAAAATTAGATTGATCTAAGTCTGGAAGAAGTTAAATTCATAACATTAATTCATCCTCATCAAAATTCACTACATCAATGTTTGACAAAAGTGAAATTGAACGAAGTTTAAGGGAAGTCAAAATGTAGTACATCAATAATTAATTCTACATCAGAACATCCAAAAAATAACTAAGACGTTTGTAGCTACTATCATGACCTCCTTCTAATATGTAATTTCATCCTAAACTGTTGAGATGGTTCTTCTGGTGTTGATAATAGTGTTGCTTGACTCTCCACTTTATTACTTGGTATTTGAGTTGTTTGAGTTTCAGCAGTTGGTGCATTCTCAGCAGTTTCAACAGTTGGTGCATTCTCAGCAGTTTAGGCATATGGTGCAGTCTCAGCAGGTGCCACACCCTAATACACGTAACACACCCTAATACAAACTGTGCCACCTGTACAATGTTCCGTTAATGATTTAAACGACGTTACAAAAAAGGACCAAATAAAACACGAATTGCGAAAATAAGGATCATTTTAAACATTTGGTTAAAATGATGACCATTTTAAACATTCTGTCAAAATGAGGACCATCCGCAACAAACACTACGAAAATAAGGACAAAAAAGTATTGAAGGCTTTTTTAAACTAAGTTTTCGTGATAAATAAAATTTATTTTGAATGTGGATTAAACATTAAATAAACTTCCTTTTCAACAAAAAAATAAATTGAATTTAAAAAATATTAATATTTCAACATTTAAAAAAGATATTAATATTTCAAAAGCAAACCATGCGGAATAAAAAAATTAAAAAATAAAATTGTGTTATCTAACCAAGGAAGTAGCCACCACTTTCTGAGACTTTTCCCTCTGCATTTCTCCAACACTCTTTCATTCTTGGCACCATGGATTTGCTCTCAATTTCTCCCTCTCACCCTTCACCTTCCCTTCGCACCCTTTCTCAAAACCCTAAGCCTCACATTTCCTCTTTCGCCCCAAAACCCTCTTTCTCCCTTTCGCGCTTTTCCAAACCCATTAAAACCCCACCACGACGCGTCGTATCGGCCTCGCCGATTCCCTCTAAAAGCCTAAACATTGGGTCCGAATCTCCAAACCCCAGTCTATCTTTCCAGCTATCCGCGCCGCAGACACCGGCGACAGCCGCGAGAGGGGCGGATGGCGACGTGATGGGGTTGTTGCTGAGGGAGAGAATCGTATTCCTTGGGAGTAGCATCGATGACTTTGTGGCTGATGCTGTTATGAGTCAATTGCTGCTGTTGGACGCTCAAGACCCCACTAAGGATATAAAGCTGTTCATTAATTCCACTGGGGGTTCTCTCAGGTTAGATGAGGTTTTCATTATCGGGTTTTGTTATTTTTCAGAATGATGATGCAAATGTGTATGTAAAGTGTCTGGATTAGGCGTGGAAGTTCAAAGCGTAGGAACTTAAACACTTTTCTTTTTCATTTAATTGATTTTTCTGGAAAAAACTTGATATGGAGAATTGGGGATAGATGCCAACCCTTAAGAGCCGAGTTAAGTCTTAGGGAAGAGGAAGAGGCTAACCCTTCGCGACTTGAGAAATTATTGTTTGGAAATTCTTGCCTGGGGGATGTTTTTACATTTAATGTCTGATAGTATCTCGAACATTACTTTGAGGAACCAAAATGGTATTGCGTGTTTAATTAATGTTTGTAGTTTTTGTTGCTGGTAATGGAATGTTTAATTGATGAAACGGCTAATAGTTGAAGTTTGCTTTGAATGAATTTAACATAAAACATGAACAGACTTGCCTGATTGAACAAGGGAGTTCTATGTTTAATTTGGGATGAGCTTTATGTATTTTTCTTATTGGTTTTCTGATAGATTTTGGCATATGTAAACCCTTCACTGGGCTGTTGACGGTGAAGACCTTTTATTTTCCTGCCTGCAGTTTATATTATTCAACGTTAGGCTATTGAATGGTCTTCAGATGTTTATGATATTATTATTCCTCTAGTTTAGTTGTCATTGCGAATTTTGTCCTACTTTCTGTTTGAGGAGTTTTGCTTAGTTGTTACTTTTGCCTTGAGTTTGCTGTTATAGGAGGACATATTGTTCCCGACTATAAACTTTTAGGTTCCTTTGCCTTATGTTTTAGTTTTCAATTGACATGTTCATCTATAATTTCTAAATCGTCACCTTTTTTAAGTGAGACTAAACATGGTTTAAGGTGTACCGGATTTATTTAAGTTATACTCGGTTTTTGTACACTCAGTCTCAGATATAAAAGATTGGTTCTAATAATGGCTTACAACCATTTTATAACGTTTCATGACTTGGTATTTTGGTCTTGTTTGTTATGGTAGGTAATCTAGTAATCTAGTTTTTTTTTCACTTCTCTCACAAGGTTGTCCTTCACGCACATGCATGTATCTGTTTGCCTATGACATCGGGTTCTTGATTTCTAGTTAGTTTAGTATAGTTTAGATTCTGCCGTGCTACTGTGTAATTTAACATAAATTGAACCAGTAAAGTAAAACTCGTAAAAAGAGTAAAACTACTAGATTTTACAGAGATCTGACTTTGTTTGATTTGAGGTATATGGCAAAGAATTCTATTACATATGGAGAACAAGACAAAGATTGGGGTGTGTAGACAATGATCAGGTTTCAACCATGAGTTTGGTCATCAAATTACAAATCCCTTATGACTATGAAGAGTATATGTAGCCAATCCTAGCACCGATATCTGATACTATTTTATCCCTTTGTTTTTTCAATTTTTATTTGATTTGCATTATATTCATTGATCTAACTTTTCTACTTTTTACAAGTTGATGTGCTTTAGGGACTTCAAACTGTTAGGTGGTCATTTTTGTTTCAGGGAAAAAACAGATAACCTCTTCCTTTATGTACCGTTTTCACATTATCTCATTGTAGTTTGATGAAAGGGGAAGCTTTTCTCTCCTGTGCTGGTATATTAATTGCATCATGCTCTATCTTGTTTTGATGTAGTCATGAACTTAACCTGTGATCAAACCCCACCAGCATGTAAGCAACGTGCCATGAAATATTCAAATCTCTGATCTCTTGAAAAATTTCAGTTTTGGGAAATGTTAGGATGTAGAGACCTAGATCTTTTTGCTGCAAATGATTTGGGCAAGGCAGTTCGGCTGTGCTATGTTTCTATTATTTATTACGTGGTGCCTATTGTTGGAGAGGAATGCTGGATTTTTCAAGGACATATTTATTGACACCTCTTAGTACAAAGGAGTGGCTTTGGTATATGTGCAAAGAGAATCGAGACCTTCACTTTGGTGAAGATTTCCTCTTCAGCTATTCCTTTAATTTGGTTACTTTTGCTTTCATACAGTTGTCTTTCTCCATTCTAGTACTAATAAGAACAAAGGCCATGTCAGAAGGGCTTGTATTTTCTTTAATTTCAAGTTTGACAAGAGCTTGGCTAAGTCGATGTTTGTTTTTCAATCTGCACATGTTCCTATGCATATTAAAGCCAATCCATGTCGTTGGTGTCATTGGCTTCAACAGATGCTGGGGGTCTAGAAACTGAAACAAACACAATCCTAGTAATGCTGATCGAACCATTAGGTTCCTTTCATATTGGGTTGACAAATTGGTCCCTTATGATGTTAGGAAGCTACGAGAATGAATTGGAAGTCTGTATAGAATATGGATTTCCTTAGAGTTTTGTAGCATCTGTTGGATTTCTTTTGTTAAATTATTGAATATCAATCTTCTCTGTATGGCAGATTTTTCATTGCAAATTCTAGTTCTGTTTGATGGCTTAATCCTTTTTCTCTGCTTGTTTTCAATATAGTGCTACAATGGCTATCTACGACGCCGTACAGCTTGTGAGGGCCGATGTTTCCACAATTGCACTTGGAATTTCAGCATCAACAGCTTCTGTTATCCTGGGTGGTGGCACCAAAGGCAAGCGCTTTGCTATGCCAAATACACGAATTATGATTCATCAACCTCTTGGAGGTGCTAGTGGACAAGCTATAGATGTAGAAATTCAGGCTAAAGAAGTTATGCACAACAAGAATAATATCACAAGAATTATATCAGGTTTCACTGGACGCTCATTTGAGCAAGTACAGAAAGATATTGATAGGGATAAATATATGTCTCCAATTGAAGCAGTTGAGTATGGAATTATTGATGGTGTAATCGACAGAGATAGAATTATCCCTCTCATGCCAGTGCCAGAAAGGGTGAAATCAACACTAAACTACGAAGAGATAAGCAAAGACCCCAGGAAATTCCTAAACCCAGAAATTCCTGATGATGAGATATACTAGCTATTCTTGAATTCAATGTTACGGTGATAGCAGTATACAACATTTTGGGTGAAGCTTGAGGATGCTGTAACAAACCCTGAAAAGTGTAGGATTGTCTAATATGTCTTGCATTTTTAATTTCTTTTTGTGTGGGTGAGTGAAAAATTATTGTTCAGCTATGGAGAATTTTGTTGGTTATCATTAGTTCGATTGTTTCTTCGTTAAGTCACTGACTATCATTTTTTCTTATAAAAATTAATTTGTAGCAGATTTTACGGCAACCAAGTTCCTTACCTTCGTTAAGTATTCTCTCTATTTTTCTCACGGAATATCTAAATGTAGGAATTAAACTTCTAACTTTTGTAATTATTATAATTAGCAGAATATTCTTGCATAATGGGTACGTCATAATATATAAGATGCGCAAAATATTATCCATCACTGAATTTTTAATCAAACCCTTCAAAGTTGCATTGCATTGTATAGCCAATCAATTAGAACTTTTGCGTTGTATAGGCTCTATTTTAGCTGGGGTTTTTGTGAGCAAGTACTGATATAATCTATACATGAAATTATGATGCAATGTGGGTATGAGTGTGTTGTGACCACTCTCTCCCGCTGACAATAATATTAACAATTAATGAAATTTCAATTCTGTTAATTTAGTTTGAATTTTGCTAATGGTTAAGATAAATAAAAACTAAATTTAAAAATATTATCAGTTACTAAATTTGTTCTAATAGACCAAACAACGTAAACGTCCCAAAAACTACCACTTAGTGTTTCACCCTTGTTTTTTGGAAAATCAAATTGACTAGGGACACTTAACGATTACACTGAACAAAGCACCATATAATTGAAATCAAAATCTAAGTCTTCTTGTGTTTATATTTTATTTTCGGATTTGAAACAAAATAAATATTAATTTTTAATATTTTGTTGATGGAAGAAGTTGAATTCACAATTTTTGCATACTTCCTTTCAAATCTATCAAACTAATTTTTATATCTCTCAAATATTAGTGGAAGAGTTGAATCCACAACCTCTGTATCTTTCATTCCTATCTTTACTATTAAAACAATCTTATAGTTCCAAAAGCATTTATTTTTTTTAATGAAATCAACCTTTGTAATGTATTTCATGAATGTGAGATAATGTTTATTTTGAAATTTCCCAAAACAATAAATAAAGAATTAAGCGAAACATTTTCTTTCCTAAAAAAAAATACTTCAAAAAGGTTTATTTAAACATAAAGTTATACAAGTGTTTGTGAATAGAAAAAAATATGATTAAAAGAAAATAAAAATCTAATGAAGTAATTAGACAAAATTTTCAACAAACATTAACATTAATTATGAAGAGTGATATTTTAGACATATATAATATAAAACAAAAACCACAAAAAGAAAGTGTGAATGATGATAGATACTGGTGTGTAGGTCAACCTTCGTGACCAATGAAACAAAACGGTGCCGACTGATGAGAGTGGAGCCCGTAAGTAGTACTAATTGGTGATTACCCAAATAATTAATGATGACCAATTAGTATCAGTGGCTGTCACAATTTCAAAGGCAAAAAGAGCAGCTTTGTCTTCTTTTGCTCGAAAATTAGGTAACTTCTGCCGGATGAACCGAATGTTCCCTCTCCTTATGATGCCGTTCCATACTTTGACTTTCATATTCAAACTTCACACCATTATATTATTCACAATCAAAGTCTCTTCATTTTTCTTCCACTCATTATGCCTGCACGATACAAAATATATTCCATTTTCTATCTTCAATTCTCTTCCTTCTGAATGTCGATTCACATTAGCTAAAAATAAAATAATTTTTTTTGAGAGTTATATAAAAATAAAATCCAAAAATTAATAAACCCTTCTTCTAAATATTTATTTCGATATAAGAATTATGATTCATCTGGGTGACCAGCTCATATAAAAATAATATATCTCTGTTAAAAGTTTTCGATCAAATGTATCATTGGTTAAAAGTATAATTAGGTCAATGTTATGTTTACAAACTATGTATAGTATAAACTTCTAAATAAAGTAAAAGTTGTTTATAAAAATTGAAGTTATCGATAAGAAAAATAGGATCATTGACCAATATGAAAACTAAAAGCGCATTTTTGTTTTGAAGGGAATATTTATTTGAAGAGTTGTTGTCATTAGCTATGAAGGATGGTGCAAGTAGCATATTGATTAATTTGCCTGCAAAGTGCTTAACCATGTTCTCTTGTTTTTGTTCCTCAATTACGTAACCAAAATTGATGTTGCAAACACCCAGGCTGCTGCTCATATAATTGCTTCTTAATGGTAATATATATCTATATTTCCATAATTGATGCATCACTCTCTTATATATAATATTCTTTCAATAACAACAATTATAATTACTATTATATTGTGTAACTTTCAATATAATGACTTAATCAACAACAATAAATTTTTCATTATAAGTTTTTTTCAACTCTTATTAGATTTTTTTGTCTAAATATAAAAGTAAAGTATATACAATAAACATTCGCTTAAGTCCGTATTTTGATTTTGAAAGTTTGATTTAGACTTATGAAATTTTAAGAGTCATATTCAATATGAAATATTATGGGTCATATAATTATAGTACGAAATATTATGGGTGTTGAGATTTTGGAGGGATGGTGGAAAATATGAGAGATATAATATATATGATAGATATAAGAGATATATTACCGCTGAAACTTGTTATTTTATTTTATTTTATTCATATACTCTCTCTATATATAACAAAACGTAACAAAACATAAAGTATAAGTAATTGGTCTGAATGAAATTGAAGTTGACCAAAATGTTATCTTCAACTAATTAGAAAATGTTACCAACCTTGATGTCAATGTGAGTGAGTCAAAAGATTTCCTTTATTTATCCTAAGTTATAAATCAAATTAATGGTGCACTCTTTATCCTTCGTCACATTTTACAAAATGGTCGATTGAGAATCACACGTGAATGAACTAAAAATAATCGTCAAATAACTTTATGTGTTTTTTTTTCTGAAAATAAAATCACAAAATTATTGAGAATTTTCTCTTCTAAATGCGAATTTATGGAGGATGTCTACTTTATATTCTCCCACTCTTTAAGCTCTCAGGATTATTATGAATACTCATAAATTGTTTTCATACATAAAATGTTTGCATACAATAAAACATTAAATATGAAGAGATTTTGTATTTGAGAGAGGGATGAAACTCAAGTCTAATATGTTTCGTGAAAAAACAAACTAGGGTAACATGTAATTAATAATGTAAAAACAAACTAGTTAATGTGATATCAAATTCAAATGTTTCACAATGTTACTCATGATGTTTCTATTGCATAAGTTTTATGTTCAAAAGTTTAAATAGGATGTACATAGCAATCAAACAATTTCAGATGAGGAAACTAATTGTAGGGAGAAATGAGTGACGCAAAAGATTGATAGAAAAAATCAATTACAAAAATTGATATTAAGAAAGCATTATTAATTAAATTTAAGAAAGGAATCAAAGTCAGACCAATTTAGTGAGACCGCAAAATAATGAAGCCAAAAGATATTAATAAAAAAGAAGCACTAAATGACATTATTTTTATTGACTTTTTTTTGTCATAGAGATTATAGACAAACTGTGTCAGCGATCTCAATAATGGAACTTGATGGAGACTCAGGAATTAATACACAAATACAATTGCAAGATGTGTGAGGGAAATTATTTTTAGGGAGTGATATTGTATTTAAATTTAGGGTGCACAATGATAAAAATTATATTTAGAACAGTTTAGTTTTAATTATTGTAAAAAAGTTGTACTTTGATATTTTTAATATTTTCCTACTTGTTTTTTCTTTAGTTCTTACCTTTTTAATTATAGTAGGTTTAACATTAAAAATAAAAAATATTAAGTGTAATAATTAAGGTAACAAACAATGCTTTAAATTACGATGACGAGATTTTTTTTTTTTTTGCATAATTTGATTAAGTGACGTATTTACTATTCTTCATTATTGAGATAATTACATTTACAAGTGTTTAGTTTTTAATATATTACAAGTAATAATTTCTGTATTACTTTTGTTAAATAATTATATTTTTCTGCTTAATATTATTTATGTAAATCCATATAATTTTATATTACATAATAAAATTTATGCATTTTATCATTTAAATTACTAGTAAAAATATATTTAGTGTATTAAAAATAATATTATTTTTAAATTACTTTTGAATTACGTAAGGATAAAAACATAAATGTATTTGAAAATTTTTATTTTAAAATATGATGAGATAATATCATTAAGATAATTATATTATTATTCTCAAGGTATACCATAATAATATTCAAATTTAGTGAGTTCATGTGGCCTCACTTGGATGAATACGGTGAAACTAGCTTCTAAGTTTAAACTTAGGATTGTTAGATGAATCACCTGATGGCTGGACGAGAAACAAAGTTTAAAAACATGAAATGAACTTCAGTTGTCACTTTAAAGCAATGCTCTTCATTCTCGTATATTCTTTAACTTTTTTAATTTTACTTGATATGAGACTTATTCACTTGAATTTCCAATAAATATAAAACTTGAAATGTAAATGTTTCAGACAAACTTGAAATGTTTGTCTGAAACTATTCATGAGACATGATGGAATTTAATGTTTAGCATGTAACCAGCACTGAGGAATGATTTTCACATCCTATGAAGAGAGTTGAAAGAACGTTGCTGCGGTGCTTAGCCAACAATGAAAGCGCCATCTCAACAGCTTCCAATTTTAAAACCAGAAAATCCATTGAATATTCCTCAACGTTCCTTTCACACTAACCTCTTCCAATTGCACCACCTGCGGCATTTGTTTACTGCTTAAGATGACCAAACCCTCATTATTTTAATGTAACGATTCTCTTTGCTTCTTTCAAAAGCTAAAAACTTTTCTTACTTTTAAACCTGCCCATTAAACTTCCACGCGGTTTCTAACCATTCAAGGCTTCATTTACCGCCGCAACATTTTCACTTTGGTTGCACACAAGAGACAAACCAGTGCTGCAAAGAATCTTCACAGAATTTATTTTTCACTGTTAGATGCCACTGTTCTGATATTTGTTTAATCAGTGAGAAAAAAAGAATCTACTATTCAACTTTTTGTCATGGAACAAAGAAAATACCGAGTCCTAACACAGGTTGTTTTTCTGTTTTTGTGAAGTTTCACGTGTTAATTGTTGCAGGGAGCTGTTCCTGTGTTGCATGTTATGTTAGTTTGGATACTCACTCATCAACTCTTTGTTTTTTTCTTCCCTTTTTAAAGTAATATTTTCTAGTTTGACAGAGTTTAGAGGCTTGGATTGTGGGGTTGAATTTTCAGAGAGTGATATAAACGTTTGAGAAACGAAGTAGGTTATTTATTCCTCTGGTTTTGGATGATGGTATTATCATATACGACACAGAATTCAGCTGAAAGCTTTGTTGTGAAACCTGAAAAGCTCAACCAAACTTGAGTTGAAAACAGTATTCAGCAGCTTCAAGTGTTGACCTGAGGCAGAAGAAAATGGAAGGAAGGGGTTTTTCTGGCTTATACAAGAATACAAGTGAAGAGTTGTTCCTGAAGACAGTGATGGAGAGTCCTATCGGTATGCCAGTGCCTACCATGGATATGTTGGGATTCAAAGCTGTTTCACAAAGCTTCCGCACCGACAGTGAAGAGCTCTTCAAACGTTGGTTAACAAATGGAGAGGCAAGTCACTATGAATGAGACAAGATCATGTTACTTTGATGTTTGTTGTTTATGTTCTTGTTTTGTTGAACATAAGACCAAAGCAGCAAATTTTCTTGACATGCATGTTTTCGTTTAAGTTTCTAAACGATTCCTGAACTTTATATCTCTTTGTATGTATATTTGAGCACATATACTAGTTGACTATGATTGGGAGAGGATGAAAAATTTAGCAGCTACCACTCCTCTGGGTTTCATTCAAGATCAGTTTCTTGATGATGATGAATTAATTCTATGTAGACATTTTTTTGACTAGGGAACTTGTACTTGTATACTTCTCACCTTATGTTTCTTCATGCTTCATTTCTACTTACACTTTCTTTTGATGATATCTGTTTTGTAAATCAGGGTTACAATTCATCAAGCATGGGACTAAATAGTCGATTATCAAAGAGGTGAGTATGTTTATGAAAGTAACACGTTTTGTTAGTATTACTTGGGTGAATTTCAAAATTAAAAAAGGTATGCTTGTCATGATAGAGTTAATCAAGATATTCAGTTGCAATTAACTGTGATTTTCCAGTTAATCCTTCATTTAATCATGGCTTCAATAATTTTAAATTTTAATTATGCATTTTTTGGTGATAACACTCGAATTTCCTGATGCATAAGTCCTAATCCTTGTTTTGTTTTGAAATTGTGATTGTGTTGAAACTGCAGGATCTCCACTGAGCTAGCAAATAATGTGTCTAATGAGCAGCGTGTTAATGTAGCTTCAGAGGGAAGAAACAATGACAAATTGTACATGCAAAATAACCTTTTTACCAATGATGTTTCAGGTGACATCAATTTCCAAATCAGGTAATTGTTGTATCTTCCTCAAATTGCTATGCATATGAAAATCTTTGCAAACCCAATTTTATTTCATTGGACTTTATTGCTTCTTCCTTATTATCTTTACTGTGAATTTCTTTGTCAACAATTCAAGAAATAATATGATTTAGAAAGTTTTTCAATACCTGCCAATTTTTTTCAGGGATCCTGTTAACAGAGAACTACAATCTACCAGTGACCTGTTTCTGGCCAAGGTTTGTATATGCCAAACTCATTACTTAAGCGTTAGTTTCACAAAGCTTCATGGTCATTCAATGTCTAAATATTAATGCAGGCTTGGTTTCTTAGTGATCAAAGAGTAACAAGAAGCCGGTCCTCTGAATTGAGGTACCATTACCACACCCTCTGTACTTCTGTTCTTCAAAATCATGTTTACAAGAGGCACTTGCACTATATTAGTTTCTCCGTTGGATTTTATAAGGATGACTTAGTGGTAAAAATTGGAAGGGGTGGAAGAGAATGTGGATTCAACTCTCTCGGTAACAATTTGGTGATATAAGGTTGGGTTGGAAAGGAGAGTGGGAGAGATTGTGGGTTCAACTTCCTCGACCTATGATGTAAAGATACGATACGTGATATATGCATATTGAAAAGTTTGTAGAAATTATTAAAAACACGATAAACGAATATGTGTCAGATACTGATACGTATATCAACTAACATCGCTGATAAAAAAAACTATGGTTACATCCATACAAAGTCATACATTAGATCCTAAAGGTTTAGATTTTTACTTCATTGTTGTTATGAGCTAATTTGAACCATTTGTCTGATAGAAAGTTGAAACCACTTATTTGCAGGCGGAAGTATACTGAAATGCAAAATGCTCAAACAAAACAAGGAATAGAATCAATGAGCATAGCCCCTCAACATGTGGACACAACAAAACAAGAAATTGCAAATTTTAATGGTTTTGATTACATTACTGTGTGTGAGCTTCCAAGCCAAAAGGGATCATTCATGTCTCCATCCAACTCATCTTCTTCTACCTTCCACGCTCATCAACTGGTTAATGCAGATAAAGTATCATCTTGTGTTAGTATGCTAAAGGGTACATTGCAACGCAAGAGACTATGGAACCAAGTTGAGAAAGAAGCTGCAGGAGATAGTAGCTTAAATGGACTTTTTTGTCCTCAAGAACCAATTTTCCAAACTGGTTTTAGCGAAGAACAAGAAAATTGGAATCATCAAAAGCTAATAAATGTGCAAGGAGCCTCTACTGGTCAAATTAAGGATCCTGGAGTTTACTTTGCTTCAGATGGTTTTGCAAACCAGACAAACCAAACATATGTTGCAAATGTTTCTCGTGAACCTTCTCAAAGCGAATCCTCTGCTGCTGCGCCAGTAATCTCTTCTGGTTTAGATGCATGTGAAGGTCCCAGTAATTCAAATCAAAATCTCTGTGAAAGCTCGTGGAAACAAGTGGGAGTGAGTAGAAGTTCAGAAAATACTCAAAACAGAGTCAAAGGTATGAAAATTACACGATGGTGGAGTTGCATTAGATCAAGTATCATACTTCACTTCAGCTTTCTTATATAATCATACTTAACACACAAGTATCCTATTAGATCAAAATCCTTTACACAACAAATAAGGTCAAAAATGAATCTTTTCTTGATTATTTAAATTTCTAGCCATGCCCATTTATTTTTATTACACTGTGTTTTCTTTGGAAATGCAGGTGTCAGAGAACAGATAATGGATAATATAAAAGATGACCGGAAGGTATAACCTAATTTTTTTTTCAATTGTGACTACTATACCAAAAGATTTTAACATTTTCTTAATATGAATTAATCTGGCCAAATTGTGCAGAGGAAAAGTCTAGAAAGATACGGATCTGTAACATCAGCTGTTTCAGGTAGCCATTTGTTTTATATTAAATGTAGTTATTTTTCTCTAAAGAATACTTCGACGTGAGGGGATGTGCTGGAAGTCTCACGTCCATTAGAGATAAAGTCAATTTACAATATATAAGTGGGATGTAAGCTGGTTTTGTGAAGTTAAATTAGACTTAAAGTCCACTATCAGTAACTTTGCTTGACCCTTCGTGAAGCTTTTGACCTAAACTTTAGGAACCTCAGGTCAAGATTATTAGTAAGCAATGTAATAGTTTTTTTTGTTAATACCTCTTTCTCTCAATGAAACACCTATACAAGTAGCTTTATCTGGTAAAATCTTGCAGAGTAGACATTTTAATTATCAGTTCAAAGATTTAACTTTACTGAAAATTTCACCTTCTGGTGAATGTCACACAGCATTTTATGTTATTTGTCAATGTGACAAAAATGTAGAGAAAGTTCTTTATTTTAAGCTGTTCTTCATCCATAATTTGATTATGTCCCTCTTATACATGATTATGCAGAGGAGAAAGGGGACAGCACAAAAAAGCGTAGAGTGGAGCGTTCAAGGAAGTATGTTGAAATAAACTGATAGTCTCATCTTATGTAATAGAACAATTGTTCTAGTTTAAACCTCTTTAAGGCTTTTTCTAATGATAACAACATTGTGAAGCAGAATGGCTGAGGCAAAGGAAAGAAATTTGACACCATCAGTTCCCTCTGATATGCAAACTGTCTTGAAGCGGTGTGAAAACCTTGAGAAGGAAGTTCGATCACTGAAACTTAACTTGTCCTTCATGAATAGGTAATAAAAATTAAATCACTGTTAGTCTAGTGTAACATGTGTTTCTGTTGCCTTAATACACCATTATGAACCATACACAATAACCAAAATCATTGTTTTAAAAATATAGAGACTACTCCTACCATGCCAAATAGTCTCACATCGCTTAGAATTCGATGCTTGAAACAGTTCAAATACTCATTTTAACTATAAATCTATGACAGAACTCAGACTCTAGAACGGACAATACATCGAATGCATTTTGATTGACAATGATTTTATTATGACTTGGGTCAATTTCAATGACTTAAAACACATTTTATCTTTGGAATTCCAGAGTCAATTTTGCTTGGATTGACTGCATATGCATATATCTCACACAAGATTGCGTTTTAGCAGTTAAATTTGATATACTGAACTCAAACGCTGTAAATTTTCAGGAAGGATTCTGAACAAACAAAGCAGATAGAGGATCTTCAGAAGCAGAATGAAGACTTGGCAGATGAAAAGGAACGTCTCCTTGAAGAGATTGAAAGAATTCTTTCTGAAACTGGAAAAATCTAATCTTTTGCTTCCCGGCTACTTTCTGCTCAGAAACTATTTAGTGTTCAGACAAGCTGTGACAAAAAAATCTTACCACAGTTAACTTTTAGACCAAGTGATGGTAAATAGTGAACCTCTGGATTCTGTTATGGTAAAATATAAATGCTTGGATCTCTAAATTGTTATTGTGATAATGTATTTGGTAAAATCTAACTCTTATTAGAGATTTTAGAGGCAAGAACATTGAAGCATGGTTATTCATCCAGAATTTTACAAGGGATTTAGAGTCTTAGATGAGTGCATTTATCAACTTAGACATTATTATGATTGGAAGATATGTTCTTGAATTTATCATCAAAGAAATTTACAAGAATCTTTTCCTAGATTTTTTGTTTCAGTTCATAATTGATTTCACATTATTTGAAAATATGGTTAAATTAAGAGATATGTTTTGTTAAAAGTCTACTATGGTATTACAATTTATATCAATGATCTATCCTATATTAAATTAAAAAGTATTTATTCTTTTGTTTTCTTAATATTTAAAAATTCGATCTACATGAATTTTCTTAGAGTGAAATTTCAAGTATTTGCAAATTCTTTTAAGCACAATAACAAAAGTATCGACTGCTGTTTATATCATTGTTATAATTTTGTCTGAGGTTTACTTACATTCCTTAATGAAGTTATTAAATTTTAATGTACAATTTTTTTATCTAAACAAATTGTAGCCATGTCTTACTTTATTGTATATTTTTCATATAACAAGTATTAATAATCTTAATACAATATGATTCTAATTTTGGTTCTTCAAATTTTAAAGAGTTTATTTTAATGCTTTAAAATGAAAAAGATATGATTTTAATTTCTAACATTAAATTTGAGGATTAAAATAGATTTTTATAACTGTTTTTATTCTTAAGAACTAAATCCATATTGTACTAAATTTTGTTTAGATTACACAAAAATTTGTGTATTTAGGAAATAAAAGAGAATTTAAGTTCCAACTTGAAGAGACTAAAACACAACTAAACCTATCAATACTCAAGTTAGTAACTATACTTCTTTTTCCAAAACATTTTTATTTTGAAAAAGTAAAGTGAGATATAAAGAGGGGGGAATGAGGAAAATTTTAATATATTCAATAATGCTTAATATGGTAAAATTAATTAGAAAACAACATTATATAGTCAATTTAAATTTATATTATAAATATATATTAAATTAAAAAAGGATTTAATTATATTTTTATCAAATTATTTATTTCTTTATTTTATTTTAGATGGTATTTCTATTTAGAACAAGATCAATAAATCCTTCAATTTTTTTTTTTAAAAAAATACAATTTTTAAGATATTCAATTAAGTTATTAAATTTTTAAGATATGCCTTTCATCAGTTAAATTTGATGTTATTAGTTTTATAAATTATATTATGTGTGAATTAAAATCTTTCCTATTTATTTGTTAACATTTTTACTGTTAATCATATGAAATGTGATGCCATTGTTGCGCTTTTAAAAAGTGTTGGGCTTGAATCATTTATTAATAATAAAATCATATTAAATACAATAAATGAATAAATCATAGGATTAAAGACAATTAAACCTAAGAATAACTATATCTTAATTCTCTCTCTAGATTATTTATTAAGATTTTTTTTTTGTTGAAGATATCTATCAGCAGATTTTCAAATGAGAGGTCTTACTATTTCCCAATCATTCTTTTACTCTTCACCCTTTCTTCATCTTACCTGTATTTGAGTTCTTCAATTTCCATTGGACATTTAACATTTGTTCATTTAAATTTCTTTCGAATTTAGGTGCTTTCTTTTAATTTCAACACAATTAAATTCCTCTTCTTTTCTCTTGTTTAAATATTTAAGACTTACGAATTTATGATTACTTTATTTTGTACTTTTGAACGGGCATGTTTCACATAATTGCTATCCAAATCTTGAATCATTCTCAATACCACTTCAAAGATTGCATGTAATGTACTTCTAACATTTCCATTTTTGGACAATTTTTTCAATTTTTTTACTCGAACTGGAATACAAATTTGATTTACACCGAAAATAAATCAAATATAAACTTTGAACCCATGCATTTATAGGAATCCAAAATAGCAAAGTTATTTCAATTATCTAATATGGCCGATTCGGTTATCCGGATATGTATATAAATCAATGTCTTAATCTATTCAGACAAATAACGTTTTAACTCAAACTAGTCATTCAACTTCGTTGATGAAGGTATTTGTCTCCTCCACCGCCATAATTTTTAAAATGTTTACCATAGTGACTTTCGAACAATTTTAATTCAGAAATCTTTCGAAATAAATTTTCCAAAATATATAAAATGAATATAAATTTATTGAAATAGAATTTTCAAAACATATGACATGTTTTCTAGAACAAACTTTTCACAACATGAAATGTTTTCTGAATAATATGAATATGATACTCTCGAACAATTTACTTAAATTTGCAGTCAAACAAAATATATGAATACGATATTGTCGAATAATTAATCTAAATTTGCAGTCAAACAAAATATATGAATATGATACTGTTGAACAATTAATGCAATTAACATTCAGCAAATGATTCGTCAATTGTTATCTCTAATTAAGCCGAATCTCATAAGGCCCATGAATAGTCTTGAAGATAGAAAATGGTGTTCGAAATATCACAAACATCACAAGTTGTCAATATAGTTAACCACTTTATATAGGTTCCCAATCTTCAGGATCATATTAGATAACTTGACAAGCCAACTCTGAAATAAGTGTTACACAGATACTATTTGAAGAATGAAGCGATGGCAGCAATTTCTATAATTGATGCATGTCAGAGTAAATAAGGGAGTTTTATCATTAGATTTGTCAGGTACATTCATTTTACAACATATATTAGCATTGACAAATAATTTGAATCTATTTAGAATTTGGGATTTATTTGCAAATGACTAGCATGTTCAAGGATAAATTATATTTTTTCTTTCATGACCATGACATCAAACATGAAAAATAAATGGTAAATCCATTTCATTCTCAAGACCACCAAAATCATTCCAACAAATTAAATGCTACAGTAATGAATTTTACAACTTCTTTAACTAGTGCATAGGTGGCTCAACCCCGGCATTTCAAACATATCCGACATATAAGATACAACAATGTAAACCACTATTCCCAAACTCCCTGTTTTAACTAAGCTTAGCATTCTTTCCTTTAATAGTAAATGAGTACATTTACTTTAAACTAATGCAGTTTTAATTCCTCCCCTCCTCGAACTATACATAACTTCGTTACACAGAGCGACACTCATTTATCATGTGACAAGAATATCACCTGCTGCAGTTATAATATTACATTGCGATTCTGCGAAAAGGACATTGCTCTTTCTAAAAACGAGTGCTATAATTTAGGGAAACTAAATATGTCCATGAGACCAAGTCTCTTCCCATATTCTATAGCTAACCAAGCCACAAAAGATAAGTATGCCAAAAGAAAACAAGCGCGCTTGATGAGAACGGCATTGACACGCCAAGGAAACATCCATGTTGTGAAAGATTGATATATAGATGATAGCAGTATATGTAGGAACCTAATGAAGGTTATGGAGATCAATGAAGTTAAGAATCCACTTACAACTCCAATTAAAGTTTCCCACCTCCAATGCTTGGCCCTTCCTTTACTGGAAAACCAGGAAATTGCCATCTCCATAGCCCTGATAGGATATCCATACCAATAAAATAATTGTTTGATAAAAATACCGTTTTTGTAATTAAACGACATATATTTATATGAAATGCCACTCAAACATAATAATTATGTTGATACAAAAAATCACAATGCACCATATATAAATTTAGGTTGTCAATACTGCACTTTCATGGAAGCAAGGACAGCACCAGCTCTTATAGGATGACAGAGTGAGGATTATGACCAGCTATGACTCTCAAATCAAATTCAATACTCATCCGAGCCTTGTTCTAATTTACTTAATTAATAGGATATAACCCAAAGTTCATTGGCTTAACGACTTGAAAAAAATAACAGACCGCCCAACTTTCTGTAGTAAACAACGTTACCAGAAATAAAAGGTAGTAGTAATACAATTCAACCTAATCCCATGTAACCTAGCTTTCACTCACAATCGACATCACTAACTTGTTATGGGCAGAAGGAATTTTAATATTTTTCTTCAGAAGGATATGTTTACCATGAGAAACGACTCTATATCTCAACACTTCCTGTCTAGAAACATAATAATTATGTGTTCACTCAAAGAACCTTTTGTACAAAAAATATCAACTACAAATTTTATACATGGACTAAACATTGATTGGGAAAAAAACAAGATTCTCCGCTATTTGTTTTCTTGGGTATATCAAGGAGTTATCATGAATTAATCAGTTGAACATATGAATTTGAGTTTTTGACTAAATCCCCACCAACCTATGCCCAAGTTTATTTGCCCTCTTCAAGTAAACAAGCCTGGTTACACATATGGGTGGCCATAAAAAGCTGTATCGAGGGTGTGGATATTTTTTTCGTGACTATAACTGTTTATATTCCCAAGAATAACTAGTGTGAGTGAACAGTAGGGTAAAAGGGGGTGGCCCGTAGGAATCCATGCTGGCAAGAAGAATGGGGAGCATGAGAATTCTGTTGTGGAGGCTATACAACACAGCAGTGGGATAGTGAGAGGGAGGGAGGCATGGGATAGTGAGAGGGAGGGAGGCAGACATTAGTTGGGAGTCGGGACTTTCAGGAAAGAGTGAGCATTCAGAACCCTTATCACCTTGATACAGAGGCCTTGGATTTGGATACAGCATACAAAATTCTATTATTTCTTTGACATCAAACAAAAAACAACTAAAAGTTGAACAGAGAATGATAAACCTTGAAAATGTTAAGCTTACAATTGTTAGATTCAGAGTTTCCATTCTGCATTCCCGTTTTAATTTAGTAATATAACCTATACATTCATATAGAATGCACAATGAAATATAAGAAAATAGTACAGACTACTCACATGGTAGAATACTCTCTACTCTTTTCAAGAGTAGACTGCTGGTGGGCATGACAACCAAAAAGATTATCTTGAGGTAAACGAACTTTGGAAATGCCAGATGTGTACCAGCAATTGTAAGTTTCATTGACCTAATAAAGGCGGGAGAAAATTAAAAATGACAATATTTTGAACTATGTTGAACTGGTAAATATTGCAGTTCTTACTATATATGACATCATTATGAAATATACATCCAATCAAAGAGGTTCAGCGAGACAACATAGTACAAAAGGCCACAAGTTGAGACCCCTACCTTAAATTTATATTGTGTCAGCCATGCAGCACCAAAATTAGGTCTGCAATATAGAGGAAGGGCCTCATTTGGAGCCTCAGCAAATGCAACTTGTGTCTGACCGGAAAAGTGATCTTTATATTCTACCTGAAACAGTATTAATATAAACTATTTATAGCTACCCAAAAGAACTGCCAAACTCTAGTCATCGTAACCATAAAAAAATAAACCATAGAAGAGCTTTGTGCACACTGATGCATAATGAATTGGTCGTTAGATATGCTAGCATGGTCTATATTTACATATACGTCACTTGGATAAGAGAAAACCGTGTAAGTTTCTCAATCAAAAGAGATAACTATATAAGGCAAGATATATCAGAAATGATATTACTTGGTACTAATAGTTAATAACTAGCGGCCTAACACCTAAGCTCTTGAAAGGACTAATACTAACAGTTAGCTCAGATTCACAGACCAAAGAAAACTTTTACCACTGATTACTACTAAAGTTTTGTGAGGTTTCTAACTCAGAAACACAGTCCATCCTTTGTTCTAAATTATTGATGAATGTTGGATTTATCCTTAGACTTTGGCATATTCAAATGAAGGGGAAAGATTGAAATTTCCAGGGCGTTTCTCTCTGTTCTTGCCAGGTGATCTGACTATTGGAGAGCTTTACTGCCCAATGAACTTGTTTATTAACACAAGTTTCCATTCCATAGTCATTGTTAGGGATAAAATTTTATCTTCCTTCTCAATATTAAAGCAAAAAAAAAAATCTGTTTTTACTAAAATAATAAAAAGATTAACTAGTATAATAACCTTGAATACTGAAGCCCAATAGTAATCATAACGGCAGCGAAATTTGCTTCTTTCAAAATGCTGAAACACATCCTTCGCTTTATAATTTAACAATCCAATTTCGCAAATCTTAGATGACCTGATATCAACACCTGTAAAATAATTATGCCATACAGTTTAGTGTGAAGTAAAACAAGCAATAATGCCTTCAATTATCTGTGAAGCAAGCGACTATAACAATAACAGAAATATCAGTGTGGCAAACATAATCAAATCAATCATTAGGAAGTGTAATTTGAAGGTAGCATAGATAATTTGCTTCCTTTTCATAAATCAATCAATGGAAATATATACATATACATTTTTGCTATCAAGAAAAAAGAAAAAATCAAGACTGTTTATACAGGACAAACTTAACACAGGCTATATTATGCATCTAAACCAGAATACAGAGTTTTTAAAGCTTTCAAAACTTCAAATTGTTGCAGGTTGAAGGCCTCAAAGTACAACCAGATTCATAACAACGGAAAGTTCAGGTAAAAGCATCGTCTAAGGCTTCTTAAATTGTTACTAAAGAAATACACATCTATATGCTTTACACAGAGCAGGTAAGCATTTCCCCGTTCCCACCACATTTTGAAGTTCAATATAGTCATTTTGATCTGGAAACTAAGTAACCAAGAAGTATGAGCAGCTAAATTAAGTTAAATTTGTCAAAGCAAGCACTTAATCAACTTCCTCTGCTTAATTTTCAGTTTTCCCCTGTGTCGAAAATACATAACCAAAGGGAAAAAAAAAACAGTTCCCCAAACTAAGCTTCGAAGATTGACTAACTAACCTGTGGAGACGATTTTGCACTGTGAGGGGAGAGAAATGGGGTTGGGAATAGAGAAATCGGCGAACATGAGAACCAGCAAACCAACCAGAAAGGGAATTGAGAGAAAGAAGAGGAAGGGGAAGACAATCGCAAGAACCCATCGCAGTACGACAAATACGACGCCGTTCTTCTTGGGCGGTTCCTGTTCTTGGGAGTGGGAGTGAGAATCAGAGGGATCCATGAATCTGGAAAGGGCTAGGCCTTGCCGGAAGAAAAGTGGTGTCAATGCCGGTCACCGGTGGTCGGAACCATTTAACCGGTGATCGGAGGAAAGGGGTTTCGGTTGGAACCGCACAACGGGAACGAGATATTTGTAGGGTAACGGAAAACGGGATTTGGTTGGTCACGTGGTCATGGTCAAACAAACACCACACAAGAGTCTAGACTATTGATCATTCAACTCCCTTGTGTTGTGCCTTGCCTCCTTTAAATTTTCTGATACATGTCAATTTTCGTCTCCAATATTTTATATCATTAAAAAATTAAAATTCAGACATAGATACTGAACATTCAGCATGTAATAAAATGTATGATAATGATAATATTTGAATTTATCTATTTATTACATAAAATTGCAATATTTAAGCATAAATTGCGTACTTCAATAACTAATAAATAATTATAAAATTTAAAAATAATTTTGTCACATGTTATTAAGTTGTAAAATAAATATGTAAAGGTCAAATAAGTCATCACAAGTTTTAGGGATATGGTAGGAATTAAAAAATTCCCAATACTCTTTATGGACATTTCAGAATTAATTCCCCCATTCGCAATTCGCGGTTCTCTCTATCGAAACCACTTATGGCGCCTTTTACAATTATTGAATCGCGCTAGGGTTTCACACTCTCTTGTAACCTCCCACTTTCACTTTGTGTTTGATTCGATCCCATTTTCTGGGGTTTTCTTTTTTCGATCCTCATTTTTTCAGCAAAACGAAATAAGAAGAGAACAACAACAATGGCGGGGTCACTGACGCCAGGGGCCATAAAAGAAATATGCGGTGCCAATTGCTCCAGTAGTTTGAAACCAGTGTTGCAAGTTATAGATTTGAAGCTGGTGCAGTCGCAACAAGCCAATAACACCGAGAGGTACCGGCTGGTTCTATCTGACGGTTCCTTTTACCAGCAAGGCATGCTCGCCACGCAGATGAACGAACTAGTTCATTCTGCAAAGTTGCAGAAAGGTTCCGTCGTTAGGCTCACACAGTTCATCTGCAACGATGTCCAGAACCGCAAGTGAGTTCTACATCTTGTTGACAGGTTTTGTCTTAATTTTTTCTTTCCAAGTTGTTGAAATTTCTGTGAGAAAAAGGTGAAATGCATTTTATATCATTGTGTGAATTTTTTTGGATAGTGGTGATACTTTTAAGCGTTCCTATTCTTCTTTTGGGCGGGATTTTCATTGAATGCTTGTGGTTGAATTTGGGTAGCGGTTGGTTGCGGTTCTTGATATCGTGGAAGAATCCTGAATACCAATTGTGGCTGAGTTGCAATGCTGTTGCAGAACCTAAATGTTGACCTTGCAAGCTGTTTTAATATGCGTGCTTTGGTTGGTTTTTGTTTTTATTTTGATGTTTCATATCTAATGCATGTATTATCTTTCACTGCTAATGCATTTCATTTCCGTTATGTTTTCTCTGTATTAAATTTGTGTTTTTCAAGACTTGATAATCTAATGGGCTCAAGAGAAAGAATTTTCATGGGTGATTATTTCTTGTGATGATTTTATAGTTCCGTGATTGCTTTGGTTGAATGATTTACTGTCAGTGCTCAGTGGGAGACAGTTTTGCATGTTAATTGTAGGTGTATTTTTTTCTCATTTAGATCATGATTTGGCTGTCTAATTGTTGGGAACAGGATCATTGTCATCATTGACCTAGACGTTGTAGTGGAAAAATGTGAGTTGATTGGAGAACCTGTTGCATTACCAAAAGATGGATCTGCAGAATCGGGCACTGGTCAATCAGGAGTCACCCCTGGAAATTCACAATCTTTGAATAACCGTTCACACCCAGGCAGCATTTCTGCTAGACCGAATGTAGGCAGCATGCCTGCTAGACCGAATATGGCCGTACCATCTCCAGATCATCCAAGAATGAATGCTCCTGCCAGTAGTGTTTATTCTGGTATTTCCAACCCTGGATCTAGTTATTCTAGTAATGCACCTCCTACATATCCTAAAGTAGAACCCGGAGCTAATTTTTCTAGATCAGCACCATTTACTGGATCTCATGGTGATCAGAACATGGGTATTCGTCATCCCCAATCTGAGACTTCAAGGACCTTGCCAAACTCTTTTTCTCGTGCACCTCAGCCTATGTATCGGCAACCATCTCCAATGTACACTAACAGAGGGCCAATTGGAAAAAATGAAGCTCCCCCCAGGATAATTCCAATAGCAGCATTGAATCCTTACCAGAATATGTGGACAATTAAAGCCAGAGTAACAGCTAAGGGAGAACTCAGGCACTATAACAATGCTCGAGGTGATGGCAAGGTGTTTTCATTTGACCTTTTGGATTCTGATGGTGGGCAGATTCGGGCAACTTGCTTCAATAGTGTGGCTGATCAGTTCTATAATTTGATTGAAGCTGGTAAGGTATACCTAGTTTCCAGGGGAAGCATAAAGCCAGCTCAGAAGAATTTCAATCACCTTCCCAATGATCAAGAGTTAACCCTTGATATGACATCGATCATACAACCATGCCCTGATGATGATAACTCAATTCCAAAGCAGACTTTTAATTTTCGCCCCATTAGTGAAATTGAAAGTTTGGAAAGCAATACCATAGTGGATGTGATTGGTGTGGTGACTTCAATTAGCCCTACAGCTTCGATCATGAGAAAAAATGGTACTGAAACTCAGAAGAGAACACTCCAGTTGAAAGACATGTCTGGCCGAAGTGTTGAGTTAACATTGTGGGGAAATTTTTGCAACGTGGAAGGACAAAGGCTGCAAAATATTTGTGATGATGGGAAATTTCCAGTTTTGGCTGCAAAAACTGTCAGAATTAATGATTTCAATGGAAAGTCTGTTGGGACTATAATGACTAGCCTACTGTTCGTAGAGCCTGATTTTCCAGAGGCTTACACACTGAAAAGATGGTTTGAAAATGAAGGGAAGAATGTTCCAACTCTCTCTATCTCCAGAGATACATCTAGTTTTCCTAAGAATGATAATCGGAAAACTGTATCTCAAATTAAAGATGAGAAGTTAGGGACTTCAGAGAAGCCTGATTGGATATCGGTCTGTGCAACTATTTCATACCTAAAGTGTGATAACTTCTGTTACCCAGGATGTCCTATCATGATAGGGGATAGACAATGTAACAAAAAAGTGACTAACAATGGTGATGGAAAATGGATTTGTGATAGGTGTAACCAATCTGTTGACGCTTGTGATTATAGGTACATACTGTCATTCCAGATAATGGATCACACAGGTGTAACATGGGTTACTGCTTTCCAGGAGAGTGGTGAGGAGATCATGGGCATGCCTGCAAAAGATTTGTATTATCTGAAGTATGAAGAGCAAGATGATGAAAGATTTGCTGAAATCATCCGGAAGGTTATCTTCACCGAGTACGTGTTCAAGTTGAAAGTAAAGGAGGAAACATTCAGTGATGAACAACGCGTTAAGTCAACTGTGGTTAAAGCAGAAAAGGTAAACTATGCATCTAAATCCAGAGTTAGTTTGGAATTGATTGATAAACTCTTGACTGGGAAATCAGAAGGTGCTACCACCGTTACCAACTCGTTATCCGGTAATACTGGAATGGGGAGTGTTGAAACTGGTCAAGTAATGCCACCAGCTTATAACCCAATAAAGAGTAGCACTAATAGTTATAGAGATTTTGGGATGCCAGCAAATCAAGTGGGTCAACAACAATATGGAAACCAATATGGCAATTTTGGTTCAGCAGGTGCTGCTGGTGCATATACATCATGCACCAACTGTGGAGGTTCTGGTCATACTTCTATACTTTGCCCAAATGTTAGAAATGTGTCTGGACAGTCTTCAGGAGGGGGCTTTTCCAACAGGGCATCATATGGTGGATCAGGTGGTGGTGGTGGTGCTTCTGGTGAATGTTTTAAATGCCATCAACCTGGCCACTGGGCAAGAGACTGTCCTGGTTCCGGTGCAGCAACTGCTTCATATGGAAGCACTAATACAATGCATGGAAGATTTGGAGGATATTGAAATTTTGCAAGCCCTTGTTGTCTTTTTTGGAGCTCAGTTTCACTTGTTTCAAGTTCCTCTGTCTTAAATATGTAAAAGCAGTTTGGGCCTAATTCTGTATATACAGGACATAATTATGTGGTGTTGGTGCGACGGTTATCGCTGCCGACAATGCAACTGTCAAACCATGTCTTTTGATCTCGACCATTTTACTATTTAGCTGATGCAGTTGATCATTATAGATATGTTTTAATGCTTGTTTGTTCAAAATGTTATGAGAATTATCCTAACCGTAACTGTGAGACGGAAAGGTACTAACTAATGATTAAAATTCTTTCATGGTTAAAATTATTTTTTGATGTTAATAATAAATTTTAAGAATAAAATAAATATTTTCTTGAATATGACATTAATACAATAAATAATAAGTTATTTGTTATATTTTCATTTTGTACATCATGTTCAAAAAAAACCTATTGAATGAATGTAGATATAAATATAAATTTATAAAATTATTGACTGACTATTGGAGAAAATATTCATCAATCCTAGATACCAATGAATGATTTTGTAATGTCCAATATGATAGATTAATTTATTGAAGTTTTTTGACATTTGTACCTTACTTTGAAAATAAGATAGAGTTCTAAAGAATAAAGGAAAATATTGTTACTTTTTTTTTTCTCTAATGGTTAATGAAATTAACATTATTTTATTGAAACGCTAATTAGCGTAATAATTTGATTAATTTTCTCTAAACCTATATTGCCAATTTGCCACACAAATCAAAAATCCAATATCCTAATCCTTATTAAAGAGATTAATATTTTTATTGTTAAATTAAATAATTTAATGTATCAAACCAATGATTATCCTAAATGGAATGATTTCACCACACTAATGTTATAATATCTATATCTATATATAAAAATATTTTTATATACATTTCCTTTTCGATTATACCTATTAAATAATTCTATTATTTTAAATTACAATAATTATATTTTTATTTTATACTGATAATTTAAGTTTAATTAATTTTTAAACTAAAATGTTAGTTTATTATTTGATCTTTCAAAATCATTATTTATTTAAATTTAATTATCTTTTTAAATTAAATTAATTATTCATAATAGTTATGATAAAAAAAATACACGTAAACATACACGTAGTTAGACCAGAAAAATGAGTTGTGGTCCACGAGCTAACCTGTGAGCTATTTTGCGAGTCTGTCAAAACGAGTTCGGATGAGGTAAAATTTTCAGTCCACCATCTTATATGACTAGGTCTATGTAGCTCGCTATCCATTAACCAATTTTTTATTTATTTTAATTTAAAATTTTATATAAATCATTTAAAAAATTAAATTTTTATATTAAATTTTTTAATATGTAGATACGTAATAGTATCGTAACTTATCTTATTAAAAACATTAATTAATAAAAAAATTAGAAAATATTTATATTATTAAATGTTTTTAATATATATTTAAACAAATTTTAAAAATAAAAAATAAAAATAAAGTTAAAATTAAAAAAATAAAGTAACAGGTTTTGATGGTGGGGTCAATCCAATCAAGTCATTTTTAACGATTTAGGATCAAAACAGGTTGAATTAGTCTGTTTTATTATCTTACATATAGTGTACGTATTTATATTCATAAATAAAATATATTGTAATTTTTACTTAATTTATTGATAAATAATAAGTGTTGTTATATATTTATAAATAAAATATATTATAATTTTCTTATTATTTGTCAGTATAAAAAATGACACATATTATTGCATTATTTTAGAAATAGATTATGTTACGATATTGTAATTGATTTATTGATAATAAAAGATAACAAATATTGTCACTGTGATTATGATAAAAATTAGTTATCTTCAAAATATTACAAAAACAATACAGAAGATAACATATATTATTATTGTGATTTTGTGATTATGATAAAAAATTGGTTACCTTCAAAACCCTATATAAACAATCTAAGGGTTTGTTTTTTAATACACTATTATCACTTTCTCCTCCTTATGATATTAACACTTACATAGAGTTCTTAAGAACTTTTGTGCTATAAAAATTTACTAAGAGGTACATATCCATATTCATATGTATTGTCTATTATTATTATTATTATTATTATTATTATTATTATTATTATTATTATTATTATTATTATTATTATTATTATTATTTTATTTATTTTTATATAATTGGAAAAAAATGCATGTTTTATTCTTTATACAAACCCTTTTCTAGTACATTTATTTATTATAAGGAGAATATTGATCAGTGTCTTAAAAATAATCTGAAGGTATAATTAATAATCATTTATTATACTATATTTATGTTTGAAATCTATAATAATTAATTTTATTAATTAAAATAATGTAAATTTTGATCATAATAATTATTAACGTAATTTTATTTTATTTATATGATAAAAATGTTCATAAACATTATATAATAAAGTCTTAAACACATAAATTATTTAATAATTTTATTAACTTTTATTTTATGTGTATCAAATAAATTATAGATTATAGATGTATAATACCTAGGGACATTTTTTTATCTTTTAAATAAATTATGAAAACTACATTAATAATTATTAAATTAAGAATTTATGTTATTTTAATTGTGAAGTTAATTATTTTAGATTTTAATATAAATGTTTATGAAGTTAATGACTATTAATTATACTTAAACCGTGATTTTATTAGGACCCTTATTATAATAACAGATAGAATTTCTTAAAATTAAGTGAGAAATAAGGTAATTAAATAATTGTAAAATGAATTACACTGAAACAACGGATAAAAGTTGATTTAGTTTTTCCTGTGAATTTAATTTCCACGCAGAGATTCCAAATAGTTGAAAGTTGCGGTCGCACGAGGTTCACAAAAAAATACACTAGTGAAGGCACGTGTCGTTCATCTCTTTAAAACGCGTGTGCTCCCTTCCCACGTGCCTGTGGTAGCCACACGTCTTCGCAGTTCTCTGGTTACGGTATCTTCTTCTTTCTTCTCGTTTTTTCGATTTTCGCTTTCCCGTAGCTTAGTTTCCTTCTCTCTGTTCAATCGTTTGCATTATATATTCGGGGAGGGAAACGGATTCATGCTTTTCGTTAGGGTTTAACTTTATCAATATTTTCACGGTTCGCAATTTCTGCATTTTCCCCATTCTTTTATAATTGATTGATTGATACGCACTGGACTGGCCTTAATAATTTTGAATTATAATTATTTATCGTTGTGCATGTGTACGTGTGTTGTGTTGAAGTTTTCAATCGTTACATGATACTGTAGCTGTAGAATGTCATTGATAACGATGCACTCTACAATTTTTAATTGTAGCACAATTTTATTCGATTTTTGTGGATTTGTCATGCCGTAGCATTTTCCCCTGACGTGAACAGGGAACTATGGGGGATTCTGTTCTGATATATCTGTGTTCATTTTTTACTTTTAGCTTCTTTATGAACAAAAATGTGCTTCATTTTGGTTTGCAAAGCATGAGAGTCTAGTTGTTTGCTCTCACATAGTTTCTCACATTTTTTACTGAGGGCTAGTAGCTTTAGTCTTTATGTTTTCAACACACATGTAAGTTGTTATTTAATTTTGAAGACAATGATTGAGAGATGGATCTATACATTTTCTCCCCTTGATGTTTTTGTTCCCTTGTAATAGATCCATTGATGCTACAAGCATAATTTTCTTGTTTTTTCACATTTACTCCTTTTAGATCTTTCATTTCTGTCTTATATTTCATGACATGTGGATTTATGTGATTGTGACCTTTGTTCCTTGCAAAGTGACGTATATTCTCTCTAATATGATTGGTTTTGATGTCACCTGATTTATGATTTTTTTTCTTCTTTCTAGAAGAAATTGTTTCAGCAAACAATGGACTTCTTTTCAAAGGGAATGAACGGGGATGGATCTGAGTGCCCTTTTGATGTGAATGACATTCAAAGGTGCCCGTTTTTAAGGAACATCAATGAACCTACAAATTTCTCTTTCTTCCAAGCCAAAATCTCCACTCCTGTAAGCCATTCATCTTTGTGTCCTTTCTACCAATCTTGTATCGTAGTTCGTTCATATTTGAGCCAATATGTGAACCTGTTTCTTCATTTTCAATGTTTAGGTGCATGGAGCCAAAGGTCCTATATTTGAAGATGGTCCCAGTTTTAACATGGCATTTAAGCTATTTCATGGGAAGGATGGGGTGGTTCCCCTAACTGACAAAACTGGCTTTGACAGTGGCAGTGCAGAAGCTGCTGTTTCTTTGCCTGTTTTCAACCCTTTAGCGGGGAAAGCTGCCACCATTAGTTTGTCAACCTTTGGACCAGGAGGCACATTTAGTTTTGGGAATTTTTCCGAGAAATGGAAGAAGCAGAACAATTCCGAATCATCAAATAAAAAGGAACACTCATCTCAGGTAAACGTTTTATTTTATCTTCTTTTTACATTTCTCGTCTTATTTCACACTCACACACACTTGAAACCATATTTGTTGAAGGAAATCCGTTGTATCGTTTAGCGTTTCATCATGAAGTTAGTTTCTGTTAGGAAAAATGTGATTTTATTATGGGCACAAGATCATCAATGATCGAATTGTCTACCATTTTGATAAATTTACACCCATCTTATTATCAATAACTTTGCTGTCAGTGTTGGCAATCATGATTTTCTTTTCGTGTTGCTTACTAACTCTGTCAACTAGGTTACGTAACATTCAAAACTCGATTTGCATTGAATTTTCTTTCTCTGTCGTGCTTCATTCCAGAAGGGTGATGTATCAAAGCACGAGGCCCTTGGAAACGAATGGTTGGCAAACGGAAATTGCCCAATTGCCAAGTCTTATAGAGCTGTAGGCAACGTTCTACCCCTTGTTGCAACAGCTTTTCGGCCACCAAGTGGAATGAAGCTTAAATGTCCACCAGCAGTTGTTGCCGCAAGGGCTGCCCTTGCCCGAACAGCCCTTGTGAAAAACTTGCGCCCTCAGCCTCTTCCTGCAAAAATGCTTGTTATTGCAGCTTTGGGCATGGCGGTTAACGTGCCCTTTGGCATGTGGAAGGAACATACCGCGAAATTCTCGTTATCTTGGTTTGTGGCCGTGCATGCTGCTGTTCCCTTTATAGCCATGCTTCGGAAATCAGTGGTGATGCCTAAATCAGCTATGGCACTGACCATTATAGCTTCTATCCTTGGGCAAGTTATTGGCTCGAGAGCTGAGCGTATCCGTCTGAAAACAATCACTACTGAGATGGGAAAAGTGAAAACAGAGACAGTATGCAACATGGAAGACTACAGTCCCAGGAAGCTTGGTGATATTAGGGCCAATCACTGCAGTGCTGGAGGAATGGTCCTCAACTCGTCACTTCCTGTGAAGGATACAGGATCATCTTCAACTGCTGGCGTGTGTTATTGACCTGTAAAGATGGGAAATAAATCATTCAAGTTCTATCTTGATCAATGATGATGAACTGATATGTTAATAAAATTGATTAATGTAGATAGATAAGCTTTGTGAACTGTGTATAACATGAACAGAAGTTTAGACATGCAACTACTTTGCATGCAGAAACGTATCTGGACAATTGATCTCTGAATTCTGATAAAATATCAGTTTATGTTATCCATATTTTTATATTTTGTTGAAGTGCATTGCAATCGATTGCAATTGCATTTAATGTTTGAAAATTTTTTCATGTTTTGGTTTAATACTTTGACCCTATCTCTCTTTGTTCCAGAAGCGCAAATTTAATACCTTTGGAAATGATTAGGGAAAAGCTTTCTCAGAATCTCCTAATTAAGGGATCTTCATCTGTCATTGCTCGAGCTGCGTCTAACTGGAATTTCCGAATTTCGTGAAAGGTGGTGACGGTGATATGATGTATTCCAACGAATTTGGTCATAATAAAACGTTGTTTTTATGATGGTTCAGATGATTATGATATAATATACTTTGATGTCTGTGAGATTATCATCTACCAATGGTTCAGAATTGGATGGCAGTTAATTTATGTTGAATAGGCTCATATTTCACACCATTTAAAAGAATAAGTTAGAATAAATTTTAAATTTTGTTTCAAATGTAATTTGGTGACTAAATTTTATCATAAAATATTCTGAAACGAATAATTAAAAATGGGTTAAATATACGTATTTTGAAATAGTTCGAAATTAAGGGTAATTATAGGGTTCATTGAACAGATAATAATTTAGATGGTGTAAAACAGGGGTCCAAAACACAGAGGAAGTCTTCATTAGCAATACACCTTATTCTCTTATTAAGTTCTCATGAAAACAAGGTTAGACTTCACTTTGGATTTCTAAAACAATATTTGTAACACAAATTTCAATTTTATTTGATGTAAATGGTTAAAATTGAACTAAATAAACTGAAAAGGGAGAATTATTTGTTTTATTGGATGGGAATGAATTAAATTGACAGTTATAAATGTAGTTTATAAACATGCTCATGCAAATAAACTTGTATAATTAAAATAAATATTAATTATCTTATTAAAACGTGTATTTGTTTTAATTTTCAGTATTAATCTTTTAATACATTTCAATTCTATTCTGATTAATATTCATAATTTAGACTTTTCAATAGATGTTTTAAGTTAGTTTGATGTTACTGTATTCTTTTAAACTCGTTTAATATTGGTTACATGTATAAAAGTCAAAGTATCCGATCTAAATTATTTTTAATAAGACTCTTTGAATTTGATATTATATTAAAATTGTTCTTATAAGGAACAGAAACTGGTTTGAATGGAAAAGAAAAACATAGTTTCATGATGAAATGAATTGAATGATTACAGAGCATAATTCATTCTCATATCTTCTAAGGTGAAAATTATCATCATTTATATACATAATTTGATTTAAAATCTTCCGCAAATCACAATATTTGGTTGTGATCTTTGGACGAAAATGGAGACCTGAATAGCGCTTTCTTCTTGGAGCAATTAAGACACAGTAACTGAAATGGACAGAGCCATTTGTAAATCTGTAACATCTTTGAAGGAATTTTGTTTGTGTTGTTATTTGACAGACACACAAGCTAGAATAGAACAGGTTTGAATTCCTATCGTTTTCAGCAACAAAATGAACGAAAATAGTGAATTTCTTCCTTTACTCAGTATCTGATCAGCTGTTTAGCAGAGACAGGATATGCCCTCTTCACTCTATCCTTTCTACATCCCTTCATTGAAGTGAAGGTGACTTTGGTACACTAGAAAAATGCAAAACTAAATAAGTTATGCATAATTTTCAAATAAAACAGATGTATGAAAAATTAATAAAATCATTACATTGTAAAACTAAAAAAATAACAGACGGTTAGTTTTTCCAGGCTCAAACAGCATCATGAGAATATATATATATTCTTAATGAACAAACATATAATAATTAAAAAAAGATGTCGCAAACCTTATAAAAGTAGTTTTTTTTTTTTGTTTTTTCCAGCTTAAAATTAGATATCCAAGTGAGTACGTAGACATGGAATAATCACAGTACGTTGGTAGTCATGGAAAAGAAGTGTATAAAAGATAATTTGATGATGGTATAAGTATTTTTTTTTTACTCAAATAAAAATTACCAGAATACATGGCATGTTGAAGCGAAGAGAAAAAAACGTATAGATCATACAAATTTAAGCACCATTTAAAAAAAATACACAAAACCAAACCAAACATTCGTTAGAGGTATTTTTTAGTTTAAGGTGGCGTTGGCACTGCTGCAAATATATGAAATAATTGCGTAGATAGATTATGATTATCATAAAAGGTAATTTGTGTTGAAGAGGTAATGTTTTTGAAATTACTAACAAAGAATAGATTACGATTCAGTTAAAACCTTAGTTGTTACAAGAAGAGGTAATTTGTGTTGAAATTAAACAATCATTCACTTACCTCAAAATGTTTATTCGCATTCTATTTTTGGAACGTGGTTTATGTATTGCCAATCTTCCCCTGTTTCTCTTTTGCACCGCTTCTTCAAATGAGGACAAGAGTATATACTTAAATGAGACAAGTTGGTGAGGCGTTGAATGCTGCTCGGCAGTGACCTCAACTTCTTACAAAAGTTAATGTCTAATTGTTGAAGAGAAGTGATGTCTCCAAGCCAGTCCGGCAATGAAGTAGAGTTGCAATCGAATATACACAAAGAACGTAGGGAGGGGACACGTTGTAAGCCGTCTGGTAATGTGGAGCAATCCATGATTGACACGTCTCGAAGGGCAGTTAGTTGGCTCATATTGTTTGGTAGAGCCACCAGCTCTGGACAACCGCTGATCGTCAAACGCTGAAGACATGCCAAATGTCGAACACCTTCCGATAAGGATTTTAATTTCTCACACTTATAAATGTATAAGGTTCGAAGAGAAGTTAGACCTTCCAAGACATGTTCTGGGAAATATTCCACATCATACCAATGTGCAATGTTTAGTTCCTGTAGTGCACCCAACCTGCTAAATTGGTCAGGTAATACCACCACTCCTTTAATGTATTCAATGGTCAAGGACTTTAGACAAGCCGTATTCCCCACAACTTCCATGAAGGAAGCCGCTTCGTCAATCTCTCGAGCATCAAGTTCTTCAACAGAAGGAAGACGTGGACATTTAAGGTTGGAGACCCTCTGAATCCTTAATTGGAAAAGATGAGGTACCATCTCTACTCTTTCATCCCTCAACAACCTCTCCAAATTTGGTAAATCCTTCAGAATCAATTCCTCCAACGATGGAAATGCCTTCTCCTCCGCATCGTCATACGTCTCACCGTCTATGCACTTCACGTTTTTCATTTCACTCACTTGTAGCCTTTTCAGGTGTGGTAGTTTACCAAATGGGGGAAGCTCCTCACAGTTTCCACAGTTCCAGAGCTTAACTTTCACCAAGTCTCTTAGAGCTACCAAACTTCTCATCCAACTCGATAATTGTCTTCCCTCATATCCGTTCATCTCAAAACTCTTCAGAGTCGAGGGAGGTTCTAGGGCTTCCAGTACTCTCTCCACACTAACATTACTACCTTCTGAATTAGAACTACCACCCCATGACAAGTGTAGGTGATTCAACTCCTTCTTACTCATTAAATTTGCTTGTTTAGCATCCCATTCACTGGAGACGTTCTCAAGGCCTCTGATTCCCAGCGCGCCTCCCAGATTTAAGCTGTGCAACTCTGCTAACCCGCACCCTGGCTTTGAACCCACAACGAAAATGCTGAGTGTTCTTAGATGCCTTAACTTGCTAATATTCGGAGGCATTTCTGCTATTGAAGCACAATCATCAATCAAAACATGTCTTAAATCCTGTAATTGTGTCAAGTTTTTGGGTAGCTCAACATCGGTACAAGATTCCAGTTTCAATATTTGCAATTTCGGCAACCCACAAATTGAATTAAGCACACTTGCCCCCAAACGGCCACGCATACTCAAGTATCTCAAATGTACTAAATCATTCAGTGGAATCCTTGGAAAAGATTTTGTGCATAATGCTCGTACACCATGGTTTGATGGCAACTGACTAAAACAACCATAATTCAGAATAGTCCGCATGGATTCAACTTTCTTGAAAGCAGACATATAGACAGGAACATCATTATTTAACAATCGCAAATGGTGAACTCTAGCAGACAACTCAGTAAATCTCCCTGTCTCAATAACCACACATTCTTCGCCCATAACAAATTGTGCAAGATCATGAAATAGGTCATGCATCTTGAAACTTATAATCATCCCAAACTCATCAAACTTTGCTTCTTGAAAAAATGATCTAGAGTATAATTTTCTCCACACATAATTACCCACATCCTCTACTCCCACACTTCCTTCACATTTAATAAATTCATTAGCCATCCAAAAATGAATTAATTCTTCCTTCACAATTTCAAAGCCTTTGGGAAAGATTGCACAGAAAGAAAAGCATCTCCTCAACGACAACTCCAGATTAAAGTAGCTTAGTTTCAAAACACGCATAATAGCATTTTCCTCACCTGTCATTAAACTACTTTCCTCCCGGATATCCCAAATCTCACTTTCTTTTACATTTTCCCATTGTGTTACCTCATTTTGATGACGCAAAATGCTTCCCAGTGTTTTGATTGCAAGCGGAGAACCAACGCATTTTTTCATTATTTCTTTGCCGATTGCCACAAGCTCTTCTCTCTCTTCTCTGTTTGGTCCAAACGCAAAGCTTTTGAACAATGACCAACTGTCTTCTCCTGACAATTCTTTCAAATGGTGCGCATGATGTGTCTCCATGGTGGAAGCACATTCCTTCAGTCGAGTTGTGACCAAAACGGTAGCTCCTTTTGCTCCCCTTGCACACTGTAACATCCCCTTCAAATGCTTCCATTTTTCTTGGTCTTCATTCCACACATCATCAAGAACAAGTAAATATCTCTTGTTGCACAACACTTCTTCAATCTTTTTCCGCATTGTTTCTAAAGATTGGAAATTGGGGTTTTGTCCGGTGACATATTCTATGATGGATTGCAGAATTTCCTTCATATTGAAATCAACAGAAACATACACCCAAATTGTTAAGTCAAAATGTTTGCATACCCTGTGATCATTGAAGACCCGCTTGGCAAGAGTTGTTTTGCCAAGTCCACCCATACCAACTATGGGATAAATGTTGAGTTCTTCACTGTTACTAGCCTCTTCCAAGAGAAACTTCACAATTTCCTCTCGATCCCGGTCTCTGCCACAGAATATGGGTTCGGTAATGACAGAGGTAGTTTGGCGCCAATCATCATCATCATCCACTACTTGCTTCTCTGTGACACCGACACACAATCCAAGCGAGCGTCTCTCTTCATGAATGACATCAAACCTTTGGGTGATGTCTTTCATCCTCTTTCCAATATGAAAACGAAAGAGAATGTCCTTAGGATGGAGACGGGATAGGCATGAAGTATGACCATCAACAGAGTGCATCTTTGTGGAGTGAATTGAACATTCATCCAAGATATCATCCAGCACATATGCTGCATCTGTGAGTTTCTGCAGCCAATCCTTCACAGCATGTCTTTTTATTTGCTTTCTCTCCGCATCTCTGAAGACAGCACGAATTGCAGTGAGATTGCTGGAAAGCTTTTGAGTCTGTTGGTCAACACCCAAAAATGATGAAAACTGGTCTCGGCAAAGAGATTGCAAGTTTTCAATTAAAATTCCCAGCAAAGCCTCAGCCATTTGCAGAAAGGAAAGTTTTTTTGGATGATTCTGGTTGTGGAGAAGGAAGTACGGGGAAGAATGTTAAAAGTAAGTGGAAAAGAATTTCATTGGAAGGATGTTTTGTGGTGATCCGAGAAAATGATCAATTTTCATTAACTACGAGTCATTTAATTGAATTGACAATGGGTGGCCATGGCAAGAAATATAGCGCAAAAGTTGTTGTCTTCCTTCCCAAGTGGACCCTCCTAGCTGTTGTTGACGAAGAGTGTTCATAAGATGAGTCAAGTCAAATCAACCATATAGTTACATAGCCACTTCGCTCTTTTCCTTTCACCGCACTCCACAAACAAGTCCACTCACTTGCGCTCAAATTTCACAACTTTTTCCACGTTATGTTTATCACTTATGTTGCCAATCTTTTATAAAACCAAAATACAGAAGTCGGGAAACTTGTAGTAAAGACCATAATGTATATTAAAATTAGGTAAAATGATTTTTCAAATTCATAAATTAGAATATTTACGTATAGGGATACAGTCAATTTAATGTAAGGAATCCAATTCTGAGTCTAAGTTCCACATTAGCAAGAAATGAGAAAGTAGAACATTATATAAAAATAAAATCCATAAACTTATTGTCCTAAGGCTTTGAGTTGAGAGTAGAGTTAATACCTTAAGATTTTGGGTTGAGAGTGATGTCAATGCTTTATATGGTTAAGTTGGTGTTATATTAGATTTGCCATGAAAACCGTAAACTTTAACTCCATATGAGAAGCGTATTAGTAACAATTTGTCTGGCAATTTTATCCATGAATCATTATCATTGAAATAATTTAATTTAACCGTCTTCTGATCATGTTTAAATATTTGGCTCCTGTTTATAATATTGGATCTGTTTGTATGTTGTGCTCTCATGAACCAACTATGAAAAAGGTGCTTTGGGTTGGGTGACATTTTGGCACTCTCTTGTGGTCGTTCAGCCATTTTATAAAATTGTGAGTGAAAAGTGAGAGTACATTGTACCTGAAATCATGAAGAGATGGGTGATGGATCTAGGAGAATTATTGGCACACAGAAGATCAATTAGACCTGAATATAATGATACAAGATATTAACATCCTTTTCGATCTAAAACATTAAAACATGCTTAAAATATTTTTTGTCCCAATTTTTGTCAAGTTTTGTCTAATTAGTCCTAATTTTATTTTTGTATTAAATTAGGTCTTAATTTTCGTCAATTTTTGTTTCATTTAGTCCTTTTTTGCTAATACTGTTTAAATTATTAACGGTTATGAATAGTGACTGTAATTTTCGTCATATGTCACTTTGTAATTTTTTTGAATTTTGAATATTTTTTAAATGTTTACATGTCAACTCAACAGCGTACCACTTATCATAGTCAATATGATTCCTATATTTGTTATTTTTGTTCAATTTAGTCCTAATTTTGGTTAAAAATGACCAATTTTGTCTCTGTCAAAGATGAGACCAAATTTAATTTTTATATAAAAATTATAATGATGTGAATTTTAATATAAAAATTAAATTTTGGTTTAAATTTGGGGAGGGTCAAATTTTGTTCATGTTAACAAAATTAGGATTAAATTGAACAAAAATCACGAATATAGGATCAAATTGAATATAAAACATTGATTCTGACACGTGGCACACTGCTGGATTGACATGTGGACATTAAAAAAAAAAAAAAGGAATTTAAAAAAAAAAAAAATCACGAAATGAAATGTGGTTGTCATTGTTCATGACGGTTAATGATTTAAACGGGGTTAGCAAAAAATAACCTAATTAAACAAAATTGACGAAAATTAAAACCTATTGAGCACAAAAAACAAAATTAGGACCGATTTGACAAAACTTGACGAAGATTGAAACGAAAAAATATTTTAACCAGACATTAAAATAATAAATTTACAAATCTTCATTCTTATATGATGTTGTAATTTCTTATTTCTAATAAATTTACAAATCTTCATTCTTATGTGTTGATCTACTTTCTTATTTCTATCCGATGTAGACCTTACACTGATCATACTTTCAATTATAACCAATAATGTATAAGTTATCTCTATGGGGTGTATTACCGAGAGCTTTTATGAGGGTAGACAATAATGAAGAAAAAGTTTGTTGTAAGGATTTCAAACTAATTTGATTTTTCTTTAGTTAACTGGTGTTGGTTTTATGCAGAATAATCGGGAAGAGAGAGAGCCTCGTGATACAAAGGGGTATAAACTAATTCGAGAGGCAGTGGCGTTTTTATATTTTTTTTACTTAAATTTAATGAGAAATATAAATGTAATCTATTATTATAATATTAAAATTACTCTGTCCGTATTAGAACAATTAAGAAATTAAAGAATATATAAACTATAAACACTACCAAAAAAAAATTGTCCATTATCTATAAAAAATTATCCACCAAATATTTTTCATAAATAATTTCGATTTATTTATGAAATTTTTTTGTAAACAACACTAATATTTAATGGATAATAAAAAAATAAATTACATAGGAAAATTTCCTATATAATTTCGTAGATAACACTTATATATAATTATGAACATTGATGTATATTTACTCTAAAGCATATATTATATATGTTGTGATATTTTTTTATATGCAGAATTAAAAGTTAATGACAGTCAACAAAGTTAGTAAAAACAGAACCAGTTAAATGAAAATTAGTAAAATATCAGTAAATAAAAACAGTAGAATTCGTTAAAAACAAGAAAGAACAACTAAAAACAATACACCAAAACATGGTCAGTAATAGCAAAACAAGTAAATCAGTAAAGAAAACAAGATGACAATTGCTCACTAACTACTAAACAGTAACAGTGAAAACAAGTAAATCAAAATAGGCTACAACTTTCCAAATTAACTGCAACCAGATCAGTGATCCAAAATATAGACTTTTGTAGAAGGCAGCCCAAGTTTATATTTTCAAATATTCTAATATAGTGTTAAACTCAGCACCAATATATACACTTCATGAAGCAATAAATCATGTAAAAGTTACTAATATCAGTTAAGGCTATACAGAGTAACAGATGATTAATTGAAGAAAGCAGTAATACATTTGTCAACCACATTAATTTAATAATATAAGGGATTACTGAAATCTTCATTTTATAAAATTATCTAGATCGGATATTTTCAGACTTACTAGACGAAGTAGAGCGTGATAGTAATGATTTCGATCTGATTTATGGTCCAAAACTCCAAATCTTTTAGAAATCTGTCCAAACTCAAACTTCTCTTCGATTATGCACAAGTGAAATGACTCATTCCTTCATCAGCTATATAATAAAAAATAATTCCTGCGTACTACTCCTGTGGCAGGCTGTATGAGCGAGATGAACGCTGGATCGTGGTCTCTGCCATAAACTATAGGTTCTGTAATGTCAGAACTAGTTTTGCGCCAATTATCATCGATTGTTTGCACCTCTGTGACACCGGGTTCTAAATTAAACCTGCTCTTTTCTTCATGAATATCATGAAATCTTTGGGTGATGTCTTTCATCCTCTTGCCAATATTGAAACGAAATAGAATGTCCTTAGGATGGACACAGGCTAGGCAAGAAGTATGCTCCGACACGCCTCATAAATGGCGTGTTCCGTGTCCGACACGTATCGGACACCAACAATCGTACGATACTTGTAGGACATACTATGTCTAATCTTAAAGAAATTTTTTCATCTTTAACTTGATTTTGATGATTAAAATAAGGAACAAATCTTATTCTATGACTACTTTTCACATATTGGATATTAGATAAATAGATTAGATTCATTTTTGTGTTAGTTGACAATGTCTTAGGTGACAATTTCAAACTTAATATGTATATACACGACGTGTCCGTGTCCTATGTTTTTTAAATTTAGCCGTATTTCCGTGTCCGTGTCCGTGTCATATCCGGACAACATACATAATCAGAATTCACCTTTGTGGAATGAACTGAACATTCATCCAAGATATCATCTAGCACATATGCTGCGTCTGTGAGTTTCTGCAGCCAATCCTTCACTGCATGACTTGTTATTTGTTTTCTCTCTGCATCTTTAAGGACAGCATGGATTGCAGTTAGATTGCTGGAAAGCTTGTGAGACTGTTGGTCAACACCCCAAAAGGATGCAAACTGATCCTGGACAAAAGATTGGAAGTGTTGAATTACGATTCCCAGCAAAGCCTCGGCCATTTGCAGAAAGGAGAGTTTTTTTGAATGATTCTGGTTGTGGAGAAGGAAGTACGGGGAAGAGTGATAACAGTAAGTGGAAAAGAATTCCATTGGAAGGATGTTTTGTGGTGATCCGACAAAATGATCAATTTTCATTAACTACGAGTCATTTAATTGAATTGACAGTCGGTGGCCATGGCCAGAAATATAGCACAAAAGTTGTTTTCTTCCTTCCCAAGTGGACCCTCTTTGCTGTTGTTGACGAGGAGTCTTCATAAGATGAGTCTTCGTATATTTTAACCTTAATGTTTTAATGTTTTAGATCGAAAATAATGTTAATATCTTATATCATTAGATTCAGAACTAGTTGATCTTGTGTGCAATGATGCTCCGATGTCTCATAAATGACGTCGATACGTATGGAACACCGATACTAGTACGATACTTGTAGGACACACTATATTCAATTTGAAAGATAATTTTTTATCTTTTATATGATTTTGACAATTAAAATCATATGATAGATGAAAAACATTAAAATGGCTGAACGACCACAACATAGCTTGTGTGTGGCAGTAATTCTCCTAGATCCATCACCCATCTCTTCATGATTTCAGGTACAATGTACTCTCACTGTTTCACTCACAATTTTATAAAATGGCTGAACGACCATAAGAGAGTGCCAAAATGTCACCCAACCCAAAACACCTTTTTCATAGTTGGTTCATGAGAGCACAACATACAAACAGATCCAATATTATAAACAAGAGCCAAATATTTAAACATGATCAGAAGACAGTTAAATTAAATTATTTCAATGATAATGATTAATGGATAAAATTGCCAGACAAATTGTTACTAATACGCTTCTCATATGGAGTTTTACGGTTTTCATGGCAAATCTAATAGAATTTTAAATAAGTTTCAGACAGGAATATGTTAGTTGAAAATATTTTAAATTGGTTGTATCCCCAAAGCTACAGCAGGAATAAAACTATATCTCTATATGTACAAGGCACAAGGAGAAAGAAAACAGGAGTTCTAAGACTCATAACAAAAGAAGCTGCAACTATACTACTCTACTAGATAGACTCATTGCTGCATAAGAGAAGGATATCCTCACCTGCTCTTCCCTTTGCTCACACAATTAAGTGATCATTGCAAAAGAGATAATATAAATATATATATATATATATATATATATATATATATATATATATATATATATATATATAAAAGATATCAGAATTCAAATGTAATCACATTCACCAATAAAACACACAAACACATATGTACATATGAAGAATGACTTTAGACTCAATTATCAGGATCTATACATTTAACATCAAACTTATGATCATGTGTACCTGTGGTGGTTCCGAAACTCTGCAAAGTTTGGTCTCAAAAGGTTATCATCCAACCACTCATAAGGTAAGCCCTTTTCACTAGCAAGGCTCACAATTCAACCTAGGAATAATTGTTGGAAGTTCCACATCGACTAGAAATAAGGTCAATTCACAATATATATAAGTGAGTGTAATCCTCACCTTATAAGCCGATTTTGTGAGATTGAATTAGACTTAAAACTCACTTCTAATACAGAACCATGATCAGGGAACATCATTAGAAACACTAATCATTGATATGTAATGAGAAATTTTAGAAAAGAGAAAAAGAGTTCTAGAAAGGGCATATTCTAGAAAAATGAAGAATAATAATAAATTTTCATTATTTCAAAACACCGTCACTCTTAAAATAAGATTTTCTAGGTTCTCACACTTACATTCGGTTTAATCTCGACAAACATAAATATATTAAATAAGTTTAATCAACGAAGACATGTATTAGTTTTAATCTTCATCATCAACACATTTCAAGTCTATTCTAAGTAATATTCATAATTTAGGTGTGGCAATTGATGTCTTAAATTAGTTATATGTTACTGAATTCATTTAAACTTGTTTAATATTAGTTACATATATAAAAATCAAATTATCCGATCTAAATTGTTTTTAATTAGATTCTTTGAATTTGGTATTATATTAAAAATTTTCCCATAAGAATGAGAAAGTGATTTGAATAGAAAAGCAAAACCTAGTTTTATAATGAAATGAATTGAGTCCCGTAAATTATTACTAGAAATGAGTTTAATTCATTCCCATAATGAAAATTACCTTCCCTTATATATTTTAATTTAATATTGTCTTGAGTAAAATATGCAATTAATTTCAATATTTAGTTGTATTCTTTGGACAAAAATGGCGACCTGAATGACACTTTCTTCTTGGGCCAATTATAGATCCACTAACTGAACAGGGAGAAAGCCCATTTATATATCTGTTACATCCTTTGATAAATTTTGTTTGTTTTTTCACTTACACACAAGCTGGAATACAAGAGGCTTGAATTCCTATCGTTTTCAGCAATAAAATGAATAAAAGTATCAAATTTCTTCCTTTATTCAATATCTGACCAGCTGTCTAGTAGAGATAGATATGCATCGTTCAATTTAATATAATAATATTATGATTCTCATTATTTTTATTTTTATTTTTATCTTTTGACGTGGATTAATATATATTATTGATTGATATATTATTATATTTTTTTAAAAAATATTAATGACTCACACTAAATCATATAAAAATTAAAGAATAAAAATTAAAAAATAAGAATTATAGAATAAATTTCCTCGCTCTATCCCTGTTACCACCCTTCATTGAACTACCAAAATGCAAAATTAACAAAAATCATTACATTGTAAAACTAAAAATAACAGACAGTTAACTTTGCCAGGCTTAAACAGCATCAAGAGAATATATATATTCTTAATAAACAAACATATGATAATTAAAAAGAAATTCCTCAAACCTTAAAAAAATAGAAAAAAGATAATCTTTTTGTTTTTTCCAGCTTAAAATTATATATCCATGTGAGTACGTAGACATGGAATAATCACAGTACGTACTTAATGATGAAAAAAAAAAATTGTAGGTGTACAAATGTAGGTGAATGTGTCCACATTCAAGTACATATATAATTAATAAACATCATTACAATATTGTCCCACTGAACCCTTTTCTCACTGAGCACAGTATCCTACTTTATTTTATTTTTCACTTGTTTAATTGATCATATATATACAGCCGTGATAGTTCTTCACCAACCATAGGTTCATTGAATAAAGTTTAAACTTAGGTCAAATACATAAATGAATGAAATTCCGTTAAAAAATAATTTAACGATGCTATAAATGTTTTTTTTACTCAAATAATAAATTACCATAATACATGGCATGTTGAGGTCAATATAAATGTTTGTGATCTTATAAATTTAAGCACATTTAAAATAATAGAAAAAATATATTTTAATTTCTATTTTTTGACTTTCATCCTTCTTTTTTTTCTTGATATGGTTTAGTATGAATCATTGATTTTTTTAATGAAAAAGATAATAATACATTAATCAATGACTCACACTAATACACGTAAAAAAATAAAATAAAAATAGAAGTCATTGAGGACTAAGAGATGCATCAAGTATTGAATGTAATATTATTATTCATGCATGATGAAATTGCATGAAAAGAAAAACTTGTTTGGTCTCATTGTAGAATTTACATTTAATTTTTTTCACATGAGTAAGAGATGCATGCACATGGGAAGTAGCCATGTGATGATTTATAAAGGAAAATGAAACAGGAAAGTTGAGAGTTTGGAGTGAAATGAAATGAAAAGAAGCAAGAAGTTGCTATGTCAATGTCGATCTTTTATACACATGCATGCTCACATGCATGTTTATTTGTTACTGTTACATTTTTCGTCTCTTTCTCTCTTTAATTAGCTTAAACTGTCTTTTTAATTACATTGTCTTTGCATTCACATCTTTGTCTCCATGGCTCACACCCATGTAAAGCCATTTATTTGTATTCTTTTAAACTTCAATCTATTTTTTTAATTATATATATCGTATTTATATACATGCTAACGGCTTCAATACAAAATATTGATATTAATACTTACTTCGTATTTATATTTATATGTAATGGTATCTACTTAAGTTAATAACAAGTGAAATTTTAGTTTTGAAACATTAATTTTTCTTTTTAAGTATTTGTAAGTAAAATCATCTAAATGCAACAATTGCATTTTTTTTTCGTATGTGGCCCAATTGAAATTGGCCATCCAAGAAGGTGTTAAATATGTTATGAAGATAATCGTTTGATGTCACATTCATACAATAAATTCTTCGAAACCACTGTTAGACACATCTTTGCACATTCATTACTAAGATTATTGAAACAATGAAGAGAAGTATTATCATGCAATCAATTTAAACCAGGAAATAATTGCAGAGGAACATTAATGTTTTTAGGGACAACTATGTCCTTATGGCACATGAGCTTCCAAATCTGTCCTTATTTGGTTTCGGTCACTGTCTTTTATAATTAACCTGTTCTTGTTTTGTTTTATTTACCTTTTCCCATCCAACAGGGAAATAAATATAAAATGAATATTCATTTTAAAAATATATAGTAAGTAATTCATAATTAAAATATTTATAAATAAAAATTGAAAGAATGACGTCGGAATATTTCATTCGGGAGGAACTAATAAAAGAGATTAAATAAAATAACTTAATACTAACATAAATTTTTAGAATCTATTTACCCTGGTCCAAACGCATCATCTGCAATTAATGATACCTTAGCAGGAAAAAAAAAAATGTAGTAAAGAACACTATTTAATACATCCTTTTAAATACTTTATTACCTATGATGCACTCATATTTTAGTTTAAATTACGGATTAGGGTTTGACTTATGTATTAGATATTTTAAAAATAGTAATATTTTTATGATGATAATAATTTATAATTTTTTATGTTATTATTATAAATTTGTATGACTTTTACATTTTAACTAGTAAGTTCCACTTAATATATTCTAATAAATAATTCTAATTAATAGTGAAGCATTTATTGAAACAACTCCAATGAGGTTAGTAAATAACTTTGATTTTTAAAAATTAATTTAAAATATCATTTAAAATAAATTAGTTCTTATAGAAGTTATTATACTAGATGGTTTGATTTCATCCGGTGGGCCAAAGTGTAAAATAGTATTGAACCGGGTCGATTTTTACATAAAACCATTAATGTTTTGGCCCAATTTACAAGTCTAATCCATTGGTATAATATTTCACAAATCCAAACAAAGGATATAATATAATATAATATCACAAGCAAAGTTAGATAGTTCTACACTAGAGAATCTAGAATTTTAACATGATTGGAACCTGAATTAGGTAAAGTTTGACTTCATAAAAAAAATCAATTTTATAGTAGATTTGTTATTGTAGCATTTGTAAGTGCTTTTAAGACACAACTTATCTTATTTTTTTCCAGAGTACCATAATCAAGTACAGTACTCTATCATAACTCAAGAAATTATAGAGTTTATGTAATTAAATTAGTTCATTTAAAAATCCAAGTTTTTTGTGATAAGAAACTAACATAACTAAAACATAAAAGAAATGTTAATGAAGAAGGGTAATGGTATATTAACTAAAGTACACCTTTTTCTGATGTTAAAGCAAATACACTGGTAGAGTTCCACTCAATACTCACCTTTTAATTACTATTACCTTTTGCCAATTGGTGAAACTTTTAGTTTACCTAATCAACTATTCTTTCAATGTTTTCTCTTTTTGTTTCTATGTTAAATTGAATTTGAATACTTCTAAAATAAATTGTGACTTATTCAGAATATTTTTTATCACAATTCAATTTGTCCCAATCTAAAATACAACTTATTAAGCTTTTTTTATCACAATTTCTATAATTTGTTTTGGGTGAAGTGCAAAAACTCATTTTAAATATTATATTTAACATGTGAGCATAAAGAGGATTATATAAATGACACGATTTTTTCTTTATGGAAAAATCAATTTAAAATTTTAAAGGGCACTTTATATAGAGAAAAAAAAATTATAAGACTATGAAAAATTGACTATTTAGCAAATTGGGGAGATCGGTGATTAGGGTGGTTCAACTTCAAGTTCCAACGATTGTGGCAGATTAGGTTTAATAGTCTAAAATGGAGTCAAAAGAAGAACCTTAGTTGGATTTGAGTAGAAAAAGCTACACATAGAACCTACTTGGACCACACAAAAAAAAAGCTTATAAATTGACCTACAAAAAAGGATAAAGATAAAAGCTAAAAGTGAAAAAGAAAATGGAAACAATATATTACTCTTTAATTTAATATTTTTATGGTGTGGAGTATAATAATTTGATGAATTTTGAAGAAAACACAGTTTATTTATTTGTACTATATCTGTCACTCACATGATTCTGTAATTAATGTGAATGTTGCATAACAAGAAAAGTGCATGTTCTTACACCAAATAAACAGACATAACCCAAGAAAGGAATAAAGTAGTCACGAGTGGCACACATTAACGTCGGTGGTGGAATCTTCTTCTACCCTTTGCAATTTTCCATTTTTCTTTATCAAATTGCAAAAGAAAAGGGCTTATTTTTCTAAGGAAAATTGAAATTTGTATGGTCAATTTAAGAATTTGGATAGGCAAAAAATTTCAGTGTATTTTATTGGCATAAAGAAAACTAAGATTTGAGATATGTAATGCTTTTCAAATACGCTTCCAATTGGCACATAATGACACTATTTGTGTAGCTGTATTTTCCACGCGGTGTTAGGTATTTTAGATGCACTAGTTTCTAATTTCTAAACCTTTGACTTTATTTTATTTATTTATTATTTCACCTAAACAGTTTAAATAATCTATTATACAAATTTATAAACAAAAATAATTTAACATTCATATATAGGAATTATAGTTAAAATTCAATGAAGTCTAATTCCACCCGTTTCATCAAAGAAAAATCCATAAGTATTTAATCTTTAACTATTGTTTTCCTCGAGTCTTAACAATTCAAATCAAACCTCAGTCTACTATATGTATATGTTTTTTTGTGATCTGTAAGTCAACTTACAATTTCTGATGATGATAATCAAATTTAATCATTTTAATTATTACTTATAGCAATCAATAGTTATTGTGGTCAGATAATTTATTTCTTTAATAATGGACTAATTTGGTTTAATCACAAAAGAGGTCACGTTGTTGTGAAATATGAAGTTAGTGTATGTTTGGGTTAGCTAGAGAGCGCACTAATTTCCCTGATTTTTAAAATTAACTCATTTGACAATTATTACTATTTTTTAACTTTATAAGTTAAGAGATAACACTAATGCACTGGCGGTTTGTAAAATATTTTTTTTCTTATAATTAAATTATATAGATTTACTCAGATTGTTATGTTTAACAATATAAAAACAAAAGAAAAAAAAAGTGCAACTTATGAATGTTTACTAAAAAAATCACAACCAACTATCAGTAATATTCGATTTTTAAATTGATATATATATATATATATATATATATATATATATATATATATATCACTACCTATATCACTACCTATTTTCATACGTATTTTTAGATTAGGTAATATAAAAAACACCTATATTTTATTAAGTAATATAAAGAAATTATAATATTTTTTTATCCTTAATTTATAATTCATTTCTAAGATATACATTTAATTATTTTTATTCTTTTTTATAATAATTTGACTTTTATTTATTTGTTAATATAAAATGACACTGTAGTTATTATAAAATCACAAAAGATTTTTATTACTTTAATTGAAAACATATTTGATGATAAAATTGTCATCCTCTATAATTTTTATGTCATCACCTATGGTGATTAAGAGACAACTATCACCACTATCGTTAGATGGTGATAATATCCTCTTTATTCAACACTTTTTTAATGAAAACAATAAAAGTAACTTGTTATTTTATATTAACTATAATATTATTTTATATTGATCACAAAATCTTACATATTTTAACATGTAAAGACAAATATGCAAAATAATAGTACAAGATATATTACAAGAATTTTTGTAATTATTGATGATTTTCTATCGATGAAAATAAATCCGTCGATAAATCCAAACTTACCAACAAATTTTAGAATTCAAATTATGACAGATTCAGTCGATAATTAATCTGTAGATAAGATCTATATTAAAATTTATATTGCATTAGTAATATATTCGACATTCAATTTCGTTGGTAAGGTTTGTCAATAACTTTTAATTTCTATTATTGACAAATTTTTTCGTCAATAAATTTATTAATAAGGTGAGTGACAAATTTTGCACTAACTAAGTGTAATGATGTTTTTCTTTTTATGTATTAAGAGAAGACGTGGGAGAGGAAGAAGATAAGATAAAAAAAAGGAGTAGGAGAAATAAGAGAAAGAGAAAGAGGAGGAGTCGCGACATAGGTGGTGTAACAATGTCTCTACAACGTGACTGTCAAGGAGAGGAAGAGGAAAAGGAAGAGTTGGAAGCGATAACAACAAACACATTGGCGACGAAAACAACGGAAGGGGAGGAGGGCAACGAAGAGAGGATGAGGAAGTGAAAAGGTGGAAGATGAAAAAAAAAAGAGAGGTCAAAGGAGAATATCAAAATGTAACACTTATTAACAATTAACATTCGTTAGTATTGATGGACAAATATTTATCAAGGAATTTGCGGTTATCAATAATTACCTACCGGTTTTATGATTACATAAATTTAATTAAAAAATATAAACTAAAAATTCAATTAAAAATATTTAAATGCGAGAAATGTAAAATTTTATTAAACTTATTCTTTTTTCTCTTTCTTTATTAAATAAGAATACATTTTTTAATTGATAAAAAAAGAAAGAAGTGTTAAATGTGAATCTATTTTAATTGAGTATTTTTTTTTATGAATGAATTTTTTATTCACAATTCTCACTATACCTCAAAGGACAGACTATTAAATTTTCATTATAAAAACTTCTTATGAAGAAACATTCCCTATTTAAAGATATATATTATCCTTTAAAACCGTACAATATGATGAATATACTCTCATTATACTTCTTGTTCAATAATTTAAAAGAAAAAACCTTTAAAAAATATTTACTCACAAATTATAAGTCAATAACATATAAGAAAAACACACCAACTTGTTCAACCAAATGACTGTTATTAAAATGTGAAAATATATGATATGTGTATGAATTCACAAATTTTATTCTGACCTACCGATTATTCACAATGTCAGACATTGATCTGTAAGTCAAAACAATAACTTCTGTAATTGCAAAGAATCACAACACCACCATTAGACTTGTAGAGATAAACCCATAAAGAAAATTTATAAACTACGAGTTTGGTGAAATTCCTCAAATTTTATTTTTACACCAGACTGCAATTTGGTTGAAAAAGAATATAAACAATAAATGAAAGTGCCAATTCCCACATTCGAAAGTGACCATGAAGTCGGTGCTGAGTGTTGACGAAAGAGAAGAAGTGACATGCCAATAATTAAACCAAGTCAAAAACCAGATCCTCCATTTCTTTTCTTTCCCATTTTTTCTGCTTTCTTAATTTCCTTTTTTCTCTAAAGTATATTTGCTACTGTTAACTCAATTATAATGGCAGCAACATGTTTTGAGGAACACAAGCAAAAAGCATTACAGAATACAATAAAAAAACCGTGTCTGTCTCACAGAATTCAAGAAGAAAGAGTTGTTGATGGAGGTGAGTGAGTAATGTTATAATACTAAAATGCAGAAAGGTGATGGGTGCAGCATAGCAAGCAGCACCGTCAGGACAGGATTATTAATTAACGAATTTAGGAACGTGACTACGTGAGACCACTCTGCCACGTCCTCGTATATGCAATTATTAATTGTGTTCTTAGTGCTGAGGTTGTATCCATCCATGATGTTCGTGCTCGTTCTTCTTCCCGATGCTTAATTCATATTCAATAACCTCTGTGATTCCTGTAAATATCTCAATTAGTTGGTAACAAAATTTTATTATTATTTATATATTGATTATTTTTTATTGATGTGACACTTTAAATTTATTTTAAATTCCTAATAATCGTTTGATTCACAATCTAATGAAAAAATATATTGTGATATTTGAAAATTATTAATCTTAGACCAGCTTCACCTTCAAGTCATTTATAACATGATATTATAATTGTTAAAATTTATTATATAGATAAAGGTTTGTTAAATTTTATTTGATTTCATGTTTAATACATGGACATGAGAGAGATTGTAACAGATCTATTTTAATTAAAAATAAAATCAATTTACAATAAAAATTGTCTTTAAAGCTTATACTTTAAGATTAACTTTGTTTTTTACTTGCTGATATACATGCATCTTCCTAATTAAATATGAACGTAAACAGTTTTCATTCAATTCGCTGTTTGGTGTCGGCAGTGAACTTAATTTTGTGAAGTGTCAACTTTTGCGGGCATGCCATAAGGTAGATCCAATCTGATTTTTGGCTTAGAATGACTTATTATTTTATTACCATTATTTTATCACCAAATTGCATACAACTTTGTTTAGAAAAATTATAACATGGTTCAAGAAAAAATAGGTATGTAAAAAAACTTTAGGATAAAAATAAATAATTTTGGTTTCCAAATTTGGTTTAATTTTTTACTTGAGATAAAATGTAAATTTTTGAAACTTCTAAATATGAAATTTGTGAAATAATAGAAACTATATCAGTGTTAGAGTGGTTGTTATGATGAGAAGCATGAAGAATGAGTTTGGTTTGTGAAATTTTTAATGATGATTGTAGCTCTATAGGAAATGAACAATTGTAGATGTTTCTTGTGGTCTCCGCTATATTCACACAAACTAATCATGATTTAGATCTAAATAGGATATGAGTATTCAACTATTTTATTTACATAGGTTTTGTCAACATGTTATTAATCTCTTCTCTCAACACATTTCGTAGCTTATAAAATGCGCAAGCAAGATAATAATTTCTTGATTCGTTTTTTCATGATTCATACATTGTTATTCCATATAAAAAAAAATTGATTCATATAATGATTGAGTTTTGATTCTGATCAATGTAAAAAAATTATGTTCAAAATTGAGAATCACATGTTTTGATGGTAGTATTGTGTGGTATTGAATGTGTATATGTTGAATGAACCTTGTACTTCTAAATTGACTATGTGAATGTTGTGATATGATATTACAATGTCACACAAAATAATTATTTCAATATCTGAAATAATAAATTAAAGAAAAAAGTTTACATAAACTAATACGAATTCAACATTTTTATAAGATTTTGATGCTGTTTGGGTCTTACTAATATATTGATTTTAATATATTAACTTTTTAAATATGTTTCAAAATATTATTTTTAATATATTTGAAAGCATAACAAATGAATATTAAAAAACAAATCGCATAGAATCCAAATTCAACTAAAAATAAAACTACTTCATTTTTATAAAAAAAAATAAAAAATGATTTCAAAATTTATAGGAATAAAAAGATATTTTTAACAATACCAAAATTAAAATTAACTTATTTACACTATTAGAAATATATTTTCAGTTTGTTTTTATTTCTTTGTAGAATATACTTAAAAAAATTATTTATTAAGGTTTATCAAATGAATTGCAATATACATTTATTTTTCCATTTAAAAATTTAAGATTGAAATTATAATAGTAATAACTAATCACATCTTGAATTGTATCTTATATACATAATAACCCTACATTAGCATTGAAATTATACACAACATGGTCAATATAATTAACTCCAATTATATATAATATTTTTTTTTTTTTTTTTTGTTTTTAAATTATAAACATGATTCTTCTTGCTAAAGAAGAACATTGAAAATAAATGTCGTACAAATCACCATCTCAGCATAAAGTTTTCCACACTGCAAAAGGTAAGTGAGACATCAGTCATAGTCGATGAATGAAGAGAGTTATGGTTTTTTATTTGCCAACACCAAGAAAACCACTATGGAGGTGGCTCTATAAATGTTTACATTTCTTATTCTTATATTCTTCAAATGTTATTTATTACTAAGCCAATTATACGGAAATATTACTAAGTATATCAATTTGTATTTAACACTTTCATTAAATCATAGATTAATTTATATGACAATTTTATAATACTTATAAAAATAATCCACAGACAATTCTTAATTAGATGGATTTTTTTTTAACCAAAATGTATGATGATAAAACATTATTTTTTTTCTATTAAATTCACACAAAATTTATCTAATAAAATTGAATAAAAGTATTTCATGTAATAAAATACTAGCTTTTTATTACTACTAGTAAAAAGTTTTCACATTAATTTTGTACAATAATAAACGGATTAATATAATAAAAATTGATTTGTTATATCCGTTATCATAACATTTAAGATAAAACTATAATTAGAAAACCGTTATAACAAATTTAGATGGAAAGTTGCTTTAATGATATTATTACATGCTTGATAAATAATTTAATTTAATTTTTTAAATAAGTAATCAGATATTTAATTTTTTATATGAATGAATATTCGTTAAAAAAAAAGTTTAGGTTTTCAGGAATACCATAATTTGAAAAAAAGAGAGAAAAAGATTGAATACTGTAGCTTGGGCAGATTAAGCTGCAAAATTATTTACCATTCAATCCCCATGAAATGACTTAGAATGAATTTATTTCATTCTGCACACAAGATCTGTATAGAGTTACTCACTTTGAACCATTGGATGAAATTAAGGGTTGTTTGATGGATATTTTTTAATATTTGAAAGTCATAATTTTTTAAATTATAATTCTTAGTAATAACTAAAACGGTTTAATTTATTTATTATAAAATCCTTAAAATTAGTTATAAAAGTTTTTCTGAAAATGAAAGGTAATGCACTGCTTTGATCAGAAATATTATTATTTACTATATCAAATAATTTAATAAAAACAACACGATATTTTATCTCAGTAAAACATTCATTGTAAGTTTAAAAAAGTTAGATTTTTTTTCTGTTCCGAAAACGATGTTGCAGGAAAAAGAGCGTGAAACTTTCCGAAAACGCATGATTTACTGATTATACCAAGGGCACCAAAATTTTCTACTAACGTAAGATATCTCTTTGGTGTCACTGGATTTGCGGTCTCATGGTCAACACGGAATTGTTATTGTTATGCAATTAATAATTACATTCAAAGCAGTACTAACAAAAACATTAACCTTTATTTGATGGTAACTTTGGTTTTTTCATGTTTCTGAGTATTAATTATTAATTATTAGATTAGATGGGGGAAGGAAAGAAGAAAGTGGAAGAAACAGAGGAGAGAGTGAGGCACATGGCCAACAAATAGTTATATAAATGGTTGATCTATGTTTAGTTCAATTTCACATCCAAATCTGACTCTTTGGTTGGTACCTTCAACCTTAGCCCTTCACATCCTCTTCTTCTCTCACCCACCTTCACATTCCATGCCACTGTTTTAGGTAACACCCTTTTGCGTCTTCACATTCTGTCAACCAGAATCCAGGGTCTGCCAGATCAGAGTAAAACGGTACACCCCCATTCATTCTACTTTTCTCTTTCTTTCCTTGTTTTTTCTGCTTTCTCTCTTTTCTCTTTTTCTTACCTTCTTCCAAATCTAGATCTCTTGGATTGTTGAATAATACAAACAAACTTTGTTCTCTATGTTTTTCTTCTTCTCAAGTCTCTATTTGCCATCTTTGAACGTTCTGAACGCTCGTCCTGGTGACTGGGGTGGGTTTTCTCCTCTTCTCATTTTATCATTAAGTTTAATCATTGCCGTGATGTATGTGATATACGTAATTTGGTTTTGTTCAGTAGGATAAGTTTTTTCTTTTTTTGTTTTGTTTTGTTAGAGATGACATAATCTTTCACACCACGCAATCCTACTTGAACTGAAGCAAGCAGGACCATAAAAAAAAAAGAGTTTTTTGCAGTGCTTGATACAAATGTATTTCTAAGATAATCATTAGTCAAGTTGAATTTACGGGCTTTGTGAGTGAGTTATTATTATGTACACTCAGTTCTTAGATTGTTGAAAAAGATTTTTTTTTTCTTTTCAAAATGATATTTTTCTTTTCTTGTTTTCGAACTGGGAAATCATCAGACCTTGTTTCTGTCATGGGGTTGTCCTGTCTTTGTAATTTTGTGGCTGGTCACACTACTTGCATAGCCATTGGTGGATGTACCTTGAGACAGAACACAGTGGATCGGGAATCACTGACACATGCACGATAGATCTTTTCTTACGTGTGAGGTAAATTTTGAGATTGGCTTATCTCTTACGTAGAGGAGAATATGACACAGTATGGTGTGAGATCCAGCGTTTCCTTATGCCCCCGTTTGTGTGGAATGGTTCTCGCAAGGAACGTTGGAAACGATTATTGCTGGGTCCCAGAGTCATGTGAACATCTTAAAGGCAATGCGACACGAAATGGAAAGCAACTAGTGTCGGTAGCAGTATCAGATTTCGTATATTTACACTCCATGACTTTTTGCCCCTTGTCGTTTTAATGCTTGGTGACTGTGTGAGGAGTATTGACCAGCTGGAATTAATCATCAATCTCCTTTTCCTCTTTGCCATTTTTTTTCTTTTTTCTTTTCCAAAATTGGATCTGTCATGGTGAGTGGATTTTTGGATCATGTGGTGGTTGATCTGAATAGTAGTGGCCTTTCCTTCTTTGGCTTCTCGAGTTAGATGGTGTAACTTCTTAGAGGGTAATTTTTGAGATGGTGTTTCTTTATTGTAAGGGGTGGTGGTTAGAGTGGCTTTTTTAAGTTACAGGCTTCCTTTTTTTTTTTTTATTCAATCATTGGTGATTGAAGAATGACGATTTCTGATTCTGACACTGTTTTGTAATTGAAAGTATAAACAAAATGCATGTATGTGTAGGTGGAGAAAATGGCAAAGCTGCATTGCACTGAAATTTTGTGTGTTGTATTTTTGCAGATAGTGGAATATTTGTTGGAACATGAAGCATAAAGATGGAAAACCGATCAACCTCCCAAACAAGAACCGGACTCTGACATTTGTAGTCACCTTAATTGCTCTATGTGGCCTTTCTTTCTATCTGGGAGGAATCTTTTGTTCTGGAAAGGATGGGGTTGTGGTCAAAACCATTCAGAAGGCCCTTGATACTCCTATGCAAACCTCAGGTTCTCTGCTGATGAGAACCATCACTTTCCCTGAATGTGGCTTGGACTATCAAGACTACACCCCATGCACAGATCCAAAGGTATTAAATGGTATTCATTTGCTGATGCTTTAGGATTTGCAGAAGAATTTTCATTGTTGATTGAGCATGCATAATTTTGCAGAGATGGAGAAAATATGGCCTGTACCGGCTTACTTTGTTAGAACGACATTGCCCTCCGATTTTTGAGAGGAAAGAATGCTTGGTTCCTCCACCAGATGGATACAAGCCGCCAATCAGATGGCCAAAGAGCAGAGATGAGTGTTGGTACAGGTATAATGTTATATGCTTTATGAGTTTAAATAGCAAAAGGTTGAAATGAGTTAAGTGTCATGAATGTAATCCACTTCAACTTTTCTGTTACATTAATGTCAGGAATGTGCCCTATGACTGGATCAACAAGCAGAAGTCTAACCAGCATTGGTTGATCAAGGAAGGGGAGAAATTCTTGTTTCCTGGTGGGGGTACTATGTTTCCCAATGGTGTTGGTGAATATGTTGATATGATGCAAGAACTAATCCCAGAAATGAAAGATGGGACAGTGAGAACTGCCATTGATACTGGTTGTGGGGTGAGTTTACTCATACACTCTTTTTCTTGAGCTGTTTATTTCGTTTAGCTAATGGCAGTGCAAAATAAAAATTCTCAAGATTCTTTCTTAAGCATCAAATACACTAATTCTATTTAGTTTCAATTACAAACTTCAATGTGATAAAAAGGTTGTGCATCAATTAATCTACTTAACTCTGATTTATTGTAGGTTGCTAGCTGGGGTGGTGATTTGTTGGATCGGGGGATTCTAACAGTTTCTCTTGCTCCAAGAGATAACCATGAAGCTCAAGTTCAGTTTGCTCTAGAGCGTGGTATCCCAGCTATTCTTGGTGTCATTTCTACACAGAGACTTCCTTTCCCCTCAAACTCCTTTGATATGGCTCATTGCTCTAGATGCCTTATCCCATGGACGGAATTCGGTAATTCTTCTGTGCAAATTGGATTTTATCAATCAAACAGAATTCGTTCCTATTTATGCTATTCAATTTAGTAGTACTTTGCACTTAATTAATGTGAAGCCACCACATATAATAATTATGTTTTCCTCGGTTGATTAGTGATCAATGATCATGTATGATATGATATGCAATATGGCTCTCATACTCTAGCTAATATTTTACATAAACTCAGGCATTCAATTCAATTCAAGTTTATCTAAGTTCACTCTAATTTTTTCTCATATGCTTTCAGGTGGTATTTATCTCATGGAAATACACCGTATCCTTCGTCCCGGAGGATTTTGGGTTTTGTCTGGTCCACCTGTGAACTACGAGCACAGGTGGCGCGGATGGAACACAACTGCTGAGGAGCAAAAATCAGATTATAATAAGCTGCAGAATTTACTGACATCAATGTGCTTTAAATTGTACAATAAAAAGGAGGACATTGCTGTATGGCAGAAGGCTAAAGACAACAGTTGCTATGATAAGCTTCCTAAAGGGAACTACCCACCAAAGTGTGATGACAGCATTGATCCAGATTCAGCGTGGTACACTCCACTTCGTCCTTGTTTTGTGGTTCCAGATCCAAAACACAAGAAATCTGTTCTCACATACATGCCTAAATGGCCTGAACGGTTGCATGCTACCCCGGAAAGAATCGCAGTTGCTCATGGTGCTAGCACTAGTGCTAGTATTAGTACTTTCAACCATGACGATGGCAAGTGGAAAAAACGCATTCAGCACTACAAGAAGCTGCTGCCTGAGCTTGGCACTGATAAAATAAGAAATGTTATGGACATGAATACAGTGTATGGAGCTTTTGCTGCAGCCTTGATCAATGATCCTCTGTGGGTCATGAATGTGGTCTCATCTTATGGTCTCAACACACTCCCTGTGGTTTATGATCGAGGCCTTATTGGAACCTTGCATGACTGGTAATTTTGAACCTCTCATCATCAACCATGAGGTTATTATTTATGGATGTATGTGTGTCCTTTCCTATGGTATGATATTTATTTGAATTTTACTATTTGGTAGGTGTGAGGCTTTTTCAACCTATCCTCGAACCTATGACCTCCTTCATCTTGATGGATACTTCTCTGCAGAAAACCACAGGTGAATATGTGATCTTGTTTACTCTCATTAGCAACACAAACATGACTAACTAGTGGCAGACCTGCGTGTACACCAGGGTGTGTAGATGCACCTCTGATTTTGTTAAAATTATTATAAGTATCTGAAAAAAAAATATTTTTGCTCCCTTAATCTTATATATTTGAACTTGCTGACTGTTGCTCTATAATAGATCTATGTGTAGTTGTAAGTGGAAAAATACACCACTTGATTTGTCTCCATTTATCACTCTAAACTTGGATTGTTGAATATGTTTCTGACAATAGTTGTTACATTGACAGATGTGAAATGAAGTATGTTTTGTTGGAGATGGACCGAATTTTAAGACCTGGTGGCCATGCTCTCATTCGAGAGTCCTCTTATTTTGTGGATGCCATTGCTACTGTTGGCAAGGGCATGCGATGGATATGTCGCAAAGAAACGACCGAGTATGGAGTTGACAAAGAGAAGGTTTTGATATGCCAGAAAAAGCTATGGCATTCATCCAACAAAGGTTCAAGATGACAAACTCTGGAACCAGTGCAGTGGTGGGGTGGGTGGCTAGAATCGTAAATCCAGAAGCAGAAGCTAAGGGAACGACTTCAGAGCCACCCTCGACAGAACATTGATTCATTCCATAATTTAAGTAAAGAATCAGTCAATTTCATATTTATGAGATGGAAAATCGGTAACTCAATAATCTGATTTTGTTAAGTTAATGATATAGAAAATTTTCATATAGATACTATTCTTTACATGGCGTCAATTGTATCAGGTACCTCTCGAATATCCATCTTTTTTTTTTATTGTTGTGTAATATCTAGTGAATTTATGTGAAGAAATGGAAGTTTTAAATCTTACAGAAAGCATATAATCTGCGACTCATACATGAATTGGAATTCCTTACCAGAGATAATACAATGTACTGTATTAATGCTTGGTAGTATTACCTTAGTACTCTGAGAATTTAAAATTCAATATCGTATCATAAAGATTTTTAATTAGTAGAGACTACATAGAAAAACCTTTATGCATTCTTTACTCTAACAGGTTCAAGTTTGTAATGGGTCTTTGTCATTCCTTTATGCATTTGATCCAACAAACCTTCGATGCTTGGTGTGTCGTAACAATTTAGTGTTATCATTTCTGATACACCAGGTTTGATGTAGAATACCTTGTTCCTTAATAACAGGAATGCGACAATAAATTAGTTTAATTATCATTTCTGATAACTTCAATTTTCTTGTCAAATTGCCTTTCAAATATGGCAATAAAATTTCTCAAACAGTTTTCTAAATCAAATTTGTGCTTCAACAAAAACATCTAATATAATTATCTACTATGGTAAGAAAATATCACTGATGATTGATGGTTTGCATCTTATAAGATCCTTAACTGTCCAAGTGGATTAAGTAAAAATATTGATATACATGAGAAGTGATGACATGGACAGTTTTTTTTCTTGGCTTAGTAGAATAAGAGAAATGACAAATTTTACATATGTGATTGAAGTTACAATTATAAATAAAAGAATACAATCCAGGAAACATAGTCCTTGTATAAGTAGAAATGTGTCCAAACTTAAAATGTTACAAAGCACCAATAGAAATAGAGGATTTCATTGTTCAGAAAAAAAAAATCATTTGACTAAAATTTAGGATTTAGTGTTGAAGGAGATTCTGTGAGAAAATACAAGTGATCCACCTCATCTACCGAAGTAATCATCTTCGAAGTTATAACCTCCTGTAGGAAAGAAATGTTATACAAGAAAACAAGTGAGCAATGTAGTAAATTTGAAAACAAAAGTCACATTCAAAGAAAAATTGATAAATATAAAAGTTTAGCCAAAGTGAGATTTGGAGTGAGCTAGAACAACATTTCTATTTTGCACTTGTGTGAGAAAAAACGAAGAGTCAAATGTTGTAAAGAAACAAATACAAATTTATTTGAACAAATGTGACCCGATTCACCTGAAAATAAGATTTGGGTGTTGATTTATTTACTGAGGAGCTAGCCAAATTAGAAGACTTAAAAAGAAGTGAGGTCCCTGAGATGCATAAACAAAATAAAACTGTATAAATGTTAAGTAAACAATCACAAATCTCTCTGCCACTTACACTTTCAAAAGCAATTCAGTAAACAATGTTTGATCTTAAACAAATTCAAAATAAAAATTTTATACCAATTTGAGGCACATTCAACGCAATAGCAGATACAAAAATTGAAAGGTACCACCAATGACTACATAGAGAGCAAAAGCACAGAAAAATTAAAAGAATGATGCATACCTTTGAATCACTGCTAAGCTTATTCATAGCGTCACGCATGCAATCCATATCAGCAACAACAAGAGCTTCATTAAAATCCTTAGGAGAGGAGAAAAAGAGAGGTTAAAGATAGAATACAAATGATTTTATAGCAGGCATTATATCACCTAGAAATTGCATATAAAAAAATGGATATCCTTTTACTACTTTATCTGAGCACAAACATTACTGACTAAGCTGAAACTTAAAGATTCATTTTATGAAATCAGAAGTTGGTACAATAGTATACACTGCGGAAAAGGCTACACAAGTTTAAAGGACAGACTGATACATCAGGGAGAGAAGTAAACACAACACTATTGAACTAACCATAAAAAGTCGGTTTCATCATGAAAATAGTTTTATTTTTGGAATGTGCTTTATGTATTGCCAATCCTCTCCTGTTTTCCTATTGCACCGCTTCTTCAGATGAGGACATTTGCATATGAATAAAGAAGACAAGTTGGTGAGGCGTTGAATGCTACTCGGCAGTGACCTCAACTCCTTACAATACGAAATGTCTAATTCTTGAAGGGAAGTGATGTCTCCCAGCCAGTCCGGCAATGAAATAGAGTTGTAATGGGATATATCCAAAGAACGTAGGGAGGGGACACGTTGTAAGCCATCTGGTAATGTGGAGCAATCCGTGATTGACACGTCTCGAAGGGCAGTTAGTTGGCTCATACTGCTTGGTAGACCCACCAGCTCTGGACAACAGCAGATTCTCAAAATCTCAAGACACGCCAAATGTCGAACACCTTCAGACAAGGATTTTAATTTCTCACAGTAACCAATACCTAAGATTCGAAGAGAAGTTAGACCTTCCAGCACGTGTTCTGGAAAATACACCACATCATACCATTCTGCAATGTTTAGTTCCCGTAGTGCACCCAACCTGCTGAATTGGTCGGGTAATACCACCACTCCTTTGATCTTATCAACCTTCAAGGTCTTTAGACAAGCCGTATTCCCCACAACTTCCATAAAGGAAGCCGCTTCGCCAATCTCTCCAGCATCAAGTTTTTCAACAGAAGGAAGACGTGGACATTTAAGGTTGGAGACCCTCTGAATCCTTAATTGGAAAAGATGAGGTACCATCTCTACTCTTTCATCCCTCAACAACCTCTCCAAATTTGGTAATTTATCCACACTCAATTCCTCCAACGATGGAAATGCCTTCTCCTCC
>Ga0214544_1000388_pt1 | contig 77964 bp, 42 predicted proteins | sample CNSS3metaG_FD_160074 | JGI IMG/M metagenome (GOLD analysis project Ga0214544, IMG submission 160074) | Root nodule microbial communities from cowpea collected in UCLA plant growth center, Los Angeles, California, USA - CNSS3 | ecosystem: Host-associated > Plants > Roots > Nodule | place: USA...
AACTAATTAATTTTTTTTTTTTTTTTTTTTTTTTTTTTTTTGTGGCATTGAAATTCGACCACCAAATTTCTTGAGTGTTTTTAAAATAGTTATAACAGCCAAATCAATGTGTGAAATAGTTTGTGCACGATTTATGTTAGCCCGGTCATCACATGTCAAATTTAACACTTTTCTTTTCTTTTCAAACTTCACCTTAATGCAACTCATTTTGGGATCGATAACATAATAGTTATGATAAATCCTTCTTTCATACAATGTTTGATTTAAATTAAATAGCTTAAATCTAATCATGTCACATGTTACCAAAACAACAAGTTATAAAACGATACTACTGTCATTTTACATAATGTGTAGATTATAACATATAAGAGATTTAATATTACTTTCTACTTATATAAAGTGTTAAATTTTTTCATATAAATATCCAAAATAAAATAAAATTTAGATTCATAGTTAAATTTCATTTTGCGGCTAATCCATTCTAATGCGTGTAATCATTATACTATGAATGGTATTTATGGTATAGAAATTGGGATTTATAAGGTTATAATAAAATTAAGTATAATAATAATAAATTTAAAAAAAGTAAAAAGAATATTGATAATAGCAGTATATACAAACGATAAAATAAATGGATAATGATATTTTGATTCAATTTTTTATCCACTTTTAACCTATCATTTCAATCACTATTAGATCATCACATCATACTATTAATAAAAATAAAAATAACTCAAAATAAATGATTAAAATGTGATTGAAGTAATAAGTTAAAAATTGGTAAAAAAAAAACAGTCAAAATATCATTATCTAAATAAATTTGGTAGTAACAAAAATTTGAGCTTTTAGAAAATTAAGGATGAAGATAAACAATTGTATACATTTAGTAGAAGTGTGTTTGAAGAGAATGATTTGAAATTTGATGCATGGAAAATGTTGTCACAAATGTTGAGGCACTACAAAAATAGAGAATAATTATAAGTTATGAGATTAGTATTATAAAGCAATTAGGGTAATGAGAAGTTGATATCCAAGTTGGAATCAATAATTGGGGAATTAGGACAAAAAAGAGAGTTTGTAAAGACTGAATGCATCATTAAATAATTGCTTCACTTTTCTTAAAAGTTATTCCATCGCCACCCTCTTTTCCCTCACTACCTAACAAAACATCATCTTCTATTTCCTTTATTCATAACCATACATTTCCTTACTTTTTATTTTATTATATACTATATATTATACTCACTATTATTATTTTAATCAAAATATTCATCTCCATTTTTAGCTGCCATGTAGTATATTTTTTGGCATATACTATATTTTTCACTCCAAACAAAGTTGTTAAATACTACTCCATTAGACAACAAAATATTCAAGTTTAAGTATCACATCAAATGATCTTAGGGATTACGCTAATAATTTGAAAGCAAAAAAGAAAGGTTGAAAATCATGTAATAGGAAAAATAAAAAGTCTTTTAACGAATAGAAACCTACAAATAAGAGCACAATACCATAAAATCTTATGTGGTCATTACCTCAGTCCATACTTAACCAAAAAACATGCAATTTTTGTTTCCAGAAAATTACAAATTTTCTTATAGTTAATGTATCATTAATAAATGAAATGATAGATCAATGATTAGTGTTAATTCAAAATTATATAATTTAAAATAATAAATATAAGATATATTATGTGAGACTCAATTTAAATTCAAAGAGTTTGATAATTATAAATATGAGTTGAATATTGTTTGTTATTGTAGTTCTAATAAAACAATACATTCAATAATCAATGATATTGAAGACTAAACAAAGGTTATAATTCTTATATAATTAATTATTACTTGTTATTGTAATAGATTATTTGATCTAAAAGAGTATTTAGTGACACATACATAATCTCTCATATATATATGAGTTATCCTAAACGAACCATCGGTTATATTTTATAGATAATTAACTATTTAGTGACTCAAGATGTTATGCACTATTGATTGATTACAATTACGAATAATCAATTCAATTGTTAATTGATTATTTTTGTCAATAATTAGTTAAATTGGTAGTAGTAGTTTTTTTTTTTTATAACCATACGAAAAATGTAATGGATTAACTTTGTTTTGTAAGTTAATTAAAAATATTTAAATCTATAAGATTTTTAAAACTTAATTAATTAATTAATTATTATTATTTATTATTACTAAACCGGACCCTGAATCGAACCGCGAACTTCTGATATGTTTTCGGAGGAAGGTTTATTTTGATTTTGATTCTTATATTATTATTATTATTTATATTTTTCTTACTATTTTATCTTTGAAAATTTCTGTAACCCTAACATCGAAGATCGGAGGAGAAGATAGAGAAAGGGAATGGAAATTGAAAGCTGCAATTGAGTTGCCACCAACACAACTTCGCATGGCCTCTGTTTGGACACTGCAATTTCGCTCGCTTTCTCTTCGCGTAAGTTCTCAATTCCTCTCTTCCACAAACACTACATTGTTTCTCACAATGCTCATTAACGATCAAACTTTTCAACAAAAAAATAAAATTTGCAGCCTTGTTCCTTCATCAGTAGCACTAGCAATGGCAGTATCATCACTACTAGAAATCGCATTGTTATCAGAAACGGGATCTCCAAATGGCGCTCTCGCACCCAACAACTCAAACACGACTCCATCAATTCCATTTCCAAATTTTACCATCAACTCGTTAATTCCGTCACCATCCCCTCCTTCCTGGTGTGCCACCCTTTTAATTTCACACTCATTCTTCATTTACCGTTTCTTTTTCTTATTATTACAATTGTTGTTATTTGTAGCTGAATCGAAGCGGTGGAAGCAATTTTCCGATCTGGGTATGTGTTGCGCTCGTGGTTTTGGTTGGAGTATTTAGGGTCGTGTCCAGAAAAAAGGAGCGTCCAGGTTCCGTGGCTGATCTTGTGAGACGTGGACAACTGAAATCTGATAGAAGAGGCATGTATGATTTTTATCCATACCCACTGATTGTTACTATTTTTTGCTTTCACTCATTCATATTATGTATTTATCTATCTAATATGCTCATAAAATTAGTGGCAAACCATAATTAACATAGATACCCACGTATAATAATCTTTAAGAGCAATGCTGTCTATATAACAACATCCTCTGTAAAGATTGATCAAGGAGGAAATAAAGAATGTATTCTTCATTTGCATATTCTTTCATTCAGTTTTGACAATAATACTACTTGATAAGAATTGCCTAGTGAGATCGAGTTTCCACTTTCCTGCCTAACAAGTAAAAATGATGAAACCCCCATCTTGTCTATCTGCGTTGTTGTATGCATGTTTTCAGATCAAGGCCTCTCAAGTACGAAGACCCGTTCAATAATCCTTTTGTCAAGGTTGGCAAAAGCAACTCAACGGTTGAGATGTGTGGTAAGGTTTATCGCTTAGCCCCTGTTACACTTACCGAAGAGCAGCAGGCCACTCACCAGAGGAGGAGGTCGCGTGCCTATCAGTGGAAGCGACCCACCATTTTCCTTAGAGAAGGGGACTCTGTGCCTCCGGATGTTGATCCTGATACTGTCCGGTGGATTCCGGCTAATCATCCTTTTGCTACCACTGCTACTGATCTGGATGAAGACTTGGCACAGAACAATGTGTATCAAAAGCACGGAGTTCCTTTCCGGATTCAAGCCGAACATGAAGCCCTGCAGAAAAAGCTCGAAGCCCTACAGAATGTAAGCTCTAGTTACAAGTAAATTCAATAGCTCCATGTTTTTTATATAGTTTTAGAATTTCTTTTTGTAAATGCTATCACCACTTTGTCCTAATTCCTAAGCATGAGGAGTAGACGGTCTTTAACTTTGGCATTCTGGCTGATATTCACCAAGATAGTACTTTGGAAATCATTCTGTGATTCAACCATTCTCCATTCTTTTATTACTATAGCAGAATCCAATATAAAATTAAACAAAAATGATACTCTCTGATCTTGTTATATTTAGTTCCACCCTCCAGTCTTGAATTTGAGTAGAAAACAAATTCACCATCATTAAGAAAGTTAGTAGCATTTAGTTTACTATTTTCATTTAAAAAAAAAACATTTTTCTTAAACTACTCTTTCTTAAAACTTGATTGCAAGAATAAAAGAGAGTTATTCGAAGTAAAACTCCAATTAAATGAAGAGCATTTTGGAGATAGTCTCATTAAATAAGATACATTTGTTGAGTTTGTTTATATTTCAGATAAACATTCTAAGACGTCATTTTTTTCTTATATTAAAGATTGGAGGGAGCATATTGGAATGACATTTGGGTTCAAGAATAGTTTTTCTTCATGTGCTGCAAATGGTCAAACCAGGCTTTGTTTCTATCCCATAACAAGTTAATATTTTAATTCTTGGTATTTTGGCTGACTCAAATCCTTGATATCAGAAATTGGCATGTATGGACACCACACTACGTGTGACTTTTTTAAGTAGCTTTTAATTTTGACCATTTATATAGTCAAAATCTGCTCACTAATTCTCTTATAAAAGTAATTCTCTCACTACACACGGAGATATATTGCTGAAGTGCTTTTACCTAATTTGCGGCACCACTGAAACCCTTTGTATTATTTATGCTACAGGACCAGAAACTCAATAAACTAGCGATAGATCCTATCAATGCTAAAGAATTTGAGAGGCCATTCAACTCCCACGCCAGATTAAATGAACAAGCAGAGAAGAGCACTGTAAACAATCAGGCGAGTGGTCCTACCAATGCTAAACAATAACACACGCATGCAAACATCGCTAAAGTGTTTCTGCATGATTTGGTGCACCACTGAATCCTTTTGTATTATTTATGCTACAGGAGCAGAAAATCAATAAACTAGTGATAGATCCTATCAATGCTAAAGAAATTGAAAGACCGTTCAACTCCCACACCAGATTAAATGATCAAGCACAGAAGAGCTCTGTAGACAATCAAGTGAGTGATCCTGACTCACCTAATATAGACAGTGACCTAAATCACTTTGAAAGTACATCATCCGAAGATCCAACTCTTTAGGTTCTTTGCACACAACTTTTACCCATGTTGATCCAACTTAAAAGTGCTATGAGGCGGGCTATAGATCTCCGATAGCACTAAATTTATGGATTTGAATTTACCCAAATTTTTTGTACTATTCGTTTTGGAGTCTTTAGAGCTGTCTAATTGTATAGATGAGGACTGTAAATATAATTTGGTTGCTGCATTAGCTTATTTGGAGTATAAAAATATAATTTGGTTGCTGCATTTGCTTATTTTAAAGTATAAAAATATAATTTTGTTGCTGCATATTGTCACCGAACATGTTTTGTTTTTTTGGTGGGGAATTTTACATTTCCTAATTTATTCGTAATGCTATGTGGTTTTACTTAAGAACTGTTTAGAATTTCCGGTTCTGCAACCTCATAAATGACTAACAAATTAGCCAGGAAGACGACGAAGAACGAAAACTGTTTGTTCATTGTACGTTGAAGCCCAGATACCTAATTAATGTCAGCTTAACTTTGTTAGCTTTACTACAAATTTGTAATTTGTAATTTTCAACAAATTTATGTCTTGTGGATATTAACATCGGAATATCCAAAACATTTCGATCAAATATCTCGCTGTGCGTGTGTGTGTGTATATATATATATATATAATTTCACTGGTACTTAAAAAGTAAGTGGAAATGTATGTTGTGATTCTTAAGTTGATTTTTGAATTATTGTTTAGTTGAGATATGATTTCGATGTACAATTCCATGTAATTATAGCATAACTGAGACCAACTTTCCTTATTTTTAATTGCAATGCAAGTCTTAATTTCACTCTTAAGATGCACGGTTGCAATATTCTATTAATAATTCCCACAGGTTACTGCGAACATTATTATTGTCTTCACGGGTTATTATCATCATTATCGTTGTTCCTTTTTATTCTGTTTACAGTTCAAATTTAAATATAGTTCTAATTTACATTTGTAAATTCATGCCCCCAAACTGACATTTATAGAATTTGCTATTGTAAATACAAATTACAGTGATAGTAGTTCCTAGATGCAGTTACATGTTTCCATTACCTTCCATCGTATTTTAAAGAGTTTAAATAATGAAATTTGTATAATTTATTTCGTTGTATTTCATCATTCAATAATAGCCTTAAAGTTCGTAGTAGCCACATAACTGACCTCCTTTCCAAAAGTCCGCACTGTTGAAGTCGGTAACAATAAGAATATTATTAAATTGAGCATCAGAATTTCCAAAAGGTTGGGAAGATCTGATAAATTAGTACAAGTGGAAATAAAGTTGCGTTGCAGCACTTGCTCTTTTGTCCACAACCGATCTGCATAAGTGGAAACAGCGAACAGGATTTGTTGGAAAATCAGTTTTCTAAGAAGAAACTATTATGTATATTTTTTTAAAAAAATTGTTAACTAGTATTTTAAATATTCCGATTTAAAAAAACTTTTACCAGAGATAATATGAATGTGTTTAGAAGTCATACGAGAAAACATTGTTACACGTTTCAATGAAAATTATTGTGAAAAATACAATGCATCTTACTTTTTATGTTGTCTAAAAAAATTGTACAATTTCAGCCAATTAGAATTCGTCGTAGACATTATTTATAAGTAGTTTTTTAAACTCAATATATATTTGTATTCTTATTGTCTTTCTTCACGATCCTTCGCTCTCTTTTCTTCATGACAACGAAGAGTGTTTGTTTCTCTTATACAATTTTAAATAGAGATTGGGTGAACACAACTTTTCTCGAAAGAGCTAGAAATGACCAAAATCGTTGTCCCCTCTAAAGTTGAAGAAGTATAAAGAAGTAAATATGCAATAAATGTAATTGGGCAGTCTTGAGTGGCCACCGGGACAAGAATGCGCATTAATATCGAAGGCCCCCACAGAAAATATCCTTACCACAGTGATGAGTAAAAGTTGGAGTATTAACGGATTTTGGTGACTTGGCCAACGATAATTGTTGAATTCATTGATGGTCTAATGTGGATAATTCTAAAATGCAAAAATTTTATATTTATGAAAGAATAATACACATCCATATGATATGCTTGGAACATATATCCTCCTCCTCCAAATATAGTCATGGGAAGCAAAATCTATAAAGACGAGATAGGGAGGGTTTGAGCAACTAAAGTTATACAGTGTATATAATGGGTGGTGGTGCTACTCATTCTTGGCCGTAGCAGCTTGCCTTGCACCAACAGAAAAGAATTCAGAGATGACTTCAAGGGGCATGCCCTTTGTTTCTGGAACCTTCAAAAACACAAATATCCAGGAGATGAAACAAACAACGGCATAAATGGCGAAGACACCAGCAAGTCCTATGGAGCTGAGCATCACAGGCAGCGAGTATGTGATAATGATGTCTCCAATCCAGAACACTAGAGAACATATAGCAATGCAGAGGCCACGCACTCTAGTGGGGAAAATCTCTGAGCAAAGAATGTTTGGAATCGGTCCGTAACCCATCACAAAGCAGCAGAAATAAACCACAACGCATATAGTTGAGATTGCCGCATGGGCCACATTGCCAAAATTTACTACGCTTCCAATCACCAAAATAATCAGTGACACAATCAGCACGGGAATTGTAGTAAGTAGCAATTGCCTGCAAGCCACGGAACAAATCAAGATGAACTTAAGAAAATACTAAAATATGTTTTGTTTTGAAGAAGGTTACAAACTTCTGCAAATCGTTTTCAAGTAACCTTTAGAATAAACCTGTCTGGAATCTACTAGTGGTCTTACTTCTTGACTAATCTTTCAAGTTATCGAGTGAAACAATTGTTAAGGTTAAATTTCTAGAGCTCCAGAAAGTTAGTTACATAGTCGGCAACACACTAAATTCTACAGGAGTCAATTTTCCTTGGCAACTATGCTTTAACTTGTGTTGTACAATGAAAGTCACTAGGATCTACGCGCCTCTAGGAGATCGACACAAACTCTATTTTTTGTTCTCCATCGACCAGATAGACGTCATTAAATTAATGAGGAATAAATCTAGTTATCTAGTTCAGTACTGGTAATCACCTTACAAAATGCATGCAAAAAGAAGAGTCATGAAGAGTCATCGAATACATAGGGAAAACTATAGACCCGGAAAAAAACAGAAAGCGTACCTTCTGCCGGAAACATCCATGAGCTTCATGGCTAAGCCTATACAAGGAAGCATCAAGAAGGTTGTGAAAGCACTGATAAGAAATGATGCAGACTCTGAGCCAATGCCTACATCTGATAGAAGAACTTCAACACCAGCCTCTTCGAGGATTTGAGGTGTGTAATATAGAACCCCGTTTATCCCTGAAAACTGCAGAACATGAAGAATTAGGAGTCAGCCGTTGATAACAGGACATAAACCAATAAATTGATGCAGTAAACTGGATAAAGTACAAATTCAGCAAGGAATGACAAGGAGGTTATACACGCTCGGGTAGCTTTGAATACTTGAAGAAAAAAGCAAAGAATTCTCACTCAGTCATACTCCAGTCTGGCTAATCTCATGATTTCAGTTAATACTTAACTACATCTGAACTTTTTAATATGAACACCATTATCAAACCTCATTTCAAATGTTCTTTGTGACTTACTAGGGAATGACAAACAGTACTACAAGATCAGTAACATAACATTTAAGGTCTACAACAATAGACACTAGATAACGACGTAAGCAGTCTTCAAAGCAGAAGGCTTGTGTAAGGTTTTGGACTTGGGCTCCCCAAATTTACCTACCTGACCCCCTCGCCAAAATAAAAAAATAAATAAAAAGAAGGAAGGAAAGCAACGGAAGTTTAAACGAGCATGGAGATTACGAATAGGAAAAATTACTAAATACCACCCTTTTATCATTATAATAAGCAAGGCAGGTGGAGAAGAGAATAATGAATAGTAACCACACATTACCTGCTGAAGTATTTGTATTCCAACTCCAACAATCAATGCATGCTTAACCCCAGGTTCAAGAAGAGCTTTCCAACTTGGCCCCTTTGAAGCAGTCTCAGATGGATGAACCATTGCAGGACCAACTGGATGTCCATCGATAAGCTCCTTGGAGTAAAGAGCAGGTTGGCTAACCAAGGCAGCAGCCTGGACAAATTCACCTTCCCCAGGAATTGAAACAACGGATCCACGACGAGATGCAGAAACTCCCTCCTCATGTAAATAAATCCTTTTAAACTCTCCTTGCTTTTTTCCCTCCTCACCTTTTTCAGTCCATTTCCATGCCAGTTGCCAGCCACCACCGATGCCTGTACTACCAACTTGCTCAGATGATCCTTGCATAAGACTGCTGTGACGCCTCATGCTGCTCAGGATACTGCCATGGGAGGGAGGAGGAGGCATGTCTTTTTCAAGGCTTGTTGTTTGACGTGAGATTAAAGGACTTTGCAAATTATCGTCAGAGTCCCCACCACCTGCATCTGACATGTAGTCCTCTCCTTCCCTTTGTAAGCTCTCTTCATCCCACTGTTCATGTTTAACATGCGGCTCAGCAGTGCTGAACATGCTTCCAAAATGTGGAAACAAAGTGCTTCGCATGCTTCCAGTTCCCGCCTCAGGGAGCTTCTCATGAATGCTACCGAACAGTGTCACCATAGGATCCATGAGGGGCATGCTTTGGTTGATGATGCTTCCATGGCGTGATGCAAGGCCAATAGAACTCTGTCCAGTGACAGGTTTTGCTAACCAAGACAGACCCGCTTGAGATCCATATAATCGAATTTTATCTTTATCTGTTCCTTGTTCCCGACCATCGGCCAACTCTTCAGCAGGGCCAATTATGTACTCTTCTATAGATGTATCACCCCCAATCCCGAGACCTTCAACCAGCAATGCCATCTCGCCTGCGTGAATTATAAATTCATAAATTGATTCATCATTGCATTGATAAATTTCAATACAGGTTGAGAATCGCAAACTAATCCATGCAATGAAAAGTTCAAAATGAAGATCATGTGCAACCTAGTATTTTACATTGATGGTCCATGTGTACAGTATCATTTTGAGTCCTGTACACATACGAGATAAGATGCAGTTTATAAAAGGAGGATGACAGGAAGGAGATATGCAACTATGCAGCAATTAGTTAAGTACCCCCGTAAATCTGAAGATGGTATTGCAGTGTAGTTTAATAAAAAATGTCAAAGGTTTTGAGTTGCAGGTACAGTTGCAATTTTTTTTTTTTCAATTGTAGAAAATTAAAAAGAAAGGTGGCCACAATTGGGTTCAAACGGAGTCCAAATACTTAATATGGCGGCAAAATTGTGATTGTAGACCGTTATTTGAAAACCTTGATCATGACATTACAACAGATTAAGGTTGCGATAAATCGTAACCAGTGATTTCGTGTAAGAATTTAGCATTTACCTGAAATTACCAAACAGGATTCCCACAGTACATGAAGCATATAGACAGCACAAAAAATCGAGAAGAATGCTTTGAAAAATAATCCCATTACCTGACACGTCCTCCCTTCCGCGCAATCTTTGGAGCACCTTTTTGGCCTCCAGCATCCTTCCTTTGCTGACCAGCCACCGAGGAGACTCAGGCAAGAAAAAAATTGTCAGTGCAAAATAGAGGAGCGAAGGAATGGACAGAACCCCAAGCATGAGCCTCCAGCTAGGCGAGGGAGTCAATGACATGCCGAAGACCATACAGTACGACAAAAACATGCCTCCAGAACCACTGAACTGAGGGAGCGTATTCAAAGATCCCCTTATTTCAGAGGGTGCCGTTTCAGATATATAGACCGGAACAAGAGTCACAGCAAGGCCAATCCCAAATCCATCAAGTAACCTCGCTAAGCACAACACATACACATTTGGGGACCAAAGCATCACCAAACCACCCAAGAAATACAGCACAGATGAGATTATCAGCATAGGTCGCCGACCAAGCCAATCCGATACAGGACCGGAGCAAGTGGTGATTACCGTCGCCCCAATCAGGGACATGGCCACCACAAGCCCCTCCATAGTTGTTTGCAGCGCAAGGTCTTTCTTAATATAAACAATAGCCCCTGCAGAACAACAGAACAAGAATCAGTGATCTGTTAGGCACTCTCTGTAAACCTCAAAAAATTGACCGAGAATAATAATTATTCATCAGAGACATAAGACACTGAGAAGAACAAACTGATTGATAAATTCTGCTCAAACAGAGCAGAAACATATCACATATCAGATTCGATTAATATAAACTTGCATGCAATCAATCTTGTAGAGTGAGGTCAGATGCAGTTCTTTAGATATGTGCTCTCTGATCCAGATTGAAGTTTCACCACTTCAATTCCGCATAACAAGAAGTTAGTTATATCGAAAGTCAACATAATCAGTGGTAATCAAAAGCCACAGAAAAAAAAAATCCAAAAAGAGGAGTAGGAATCAATGGGAACTGTACCGGCGATGGTTGCATTATCCCATCCCTGGAGAAAATTACCGATGGAAGCGGCAATAGCGACGAGAACAGCACCCTTCATTTGCGCAAGATGAGGAAGAAGCAGCGTGCAAGGTACCTATTAAATAAGAAGCAAGAATCACGTACCAAAAAGCAAAAAAAAAAACGGCTTTCTCTCTTTATTGAATCAAGCAAGCTTCCATCGAAGAAAAGAAAAGAAGAGAAGAGAAAAGAAAAGAAAAGGGTGTGAGAGAGTACTGGTAGTTAGTTGAGATTGAGGTTGACGGAGTATCTATAATTGAGAGTTGGTTGGGTGAAAGCGAGAAGCAATTAAAGTATCCGAAATTTCAGATCGCTCTTCTTTGCCCTTCCTCACTGACCAGTCGCCACTATCACTCCTTTGGGTGGCACACACACAGATAAAGAAAATCACTTCATCTCTCTGTTTCTTTCGGTAACAGTAATAAAAATAATAATTATAATAACAAACAACAATTATGATAATCATGACCAACCGAAAATTTCTTGTTCAAAATATTTGAAATGATGATGGTAGTAAAAGAAGAGAGGTAACAGTGACAGCTTCAGCTTCTTCTCTTGCATGTTGCAATAATAATAATAATAATAATAATAATAAATAATAATTAAGAAAGTGTGAATGTGAATCTAATGATAGAGTTTGTGAAGTGGTGATTGATGGATGGAATCTGGTGCGGTGTGGTGCGTGTGAGAGAGATAAGTGAGGACAAAAAGGGGTCCAGCCAGTGCCAGATCACTCTCACCAATTATGAAACAACGGTGATGCGCCACTCCAAACCCTCCAACGCAACACACACAATCATCTCTCCAATTATTATTTTATTATTTTACACAACACCAGATATCGCCATAATTATAATAAATATCTTTCTGATTCAACTCATCTGGCAATGTTGGCCCAATTAAATTATTTTACTTTGCTTACTCATTCTTAATTCTCAAACCTATTTTTCGCATCTTTTTCTATTTTTTTATTTTGTTTCTATAATAAATATTTCTAAACTCCATCGTATCTCTCACCGCTATGGACATGTGATAATCCAAATGACAAATTTAGCCTTTCTTTTAGATGTTTTTTTTTTCTTGTTTTTTCATTCTATTTTTTTATAAATTGTTTCAGATTTGTAATTTCCAACCATCAAAAGTAAATGAAAAATACCAAGTTAACCGGTTTTCTTGATGGCAATTAATTTGTGTTATCATTTATTTTTCATTAAACAAGTAAGAGAGATTTAGTCTTCCCATGTTAAGTGGTGGTGTGAAGAACAAAGACATATGATTGATTGTGTCGTATTCACCTAGTTTTTTAATCTAAATCTACTCTTCTAACATCGAAGGTAATCAATTATGTGTTTTTCACAATTCATTATGTGCATGGATAAACATATATAATAGGTTATATGTGAGTTTCCTTTGTCTTGTAGTTGGCATTTTTTTTATGTCATGCATGTGGGGTATGTTTACAAGTATTATTTGTCCCATTAAGCTTATAAATAAAGTAAAAAATAAAATAAAATCATAATATAATTTTAAATTTGTTAAAAACATATCTTATTTGTTAAGCGTCAGTTGGGATGTAAAAAACAAAAAATAAAGAAGACAATATCTTTTAAAGATTTTTTTGAAAACTAAAAAAATATTTTATTTATTTATTTTGAAGATGTATATCAATTCTATATTATCGGCTATGCACAATAGTCACAAAAGGGTATCACATGGTTAAAAAAAAAATCTCAAAATGCATACAATTATTAAATGTGGAGGTAAGATACATTATTAATTGTGGCTTTTGGGAATATAAAAAATATTACAAGTACGAGATTGTCCAGGTATTGTCTGAAATGTGATTCATATTTGTGCAACTATGAAATACTACAATCTTATTACACTTAATTAACTTCTTTTATATATATATATATATATATATATATATATATATATATATATATATATATATATATATATATCCATGGAATACAATAGAAAGAAAATCGATGTTATAAACTTTATAAAAAAAAAGTAAAAGTTTATATAAAGGTTTGAAAGTGCAAGAATATATATGAGATTCCATAAATATTTAGATTCAAAATATCCAAATGACAAAATGACATTAATGACTAAGAAGTTTAAGAGAATGTTAAAGAGAAAAGAGATACTCCTACTAAAAAAACAAAAAGATAAATACAAAAATGTTAGATTGAAAGAAAAATAAAATAAGTGTTTTGGAACACCCAAAAATGTTGGAATTAAGTTCATTGACTAAATTATTTAACTTGGTTAAAGCAAATATGTTATATATATATATACCTTCATTTACTTTTTATTGTAAATGTGTCTTATAAGAATCACTTGTGAATATATATATATATATATATATATATATATATATATATATATAAAATAACTATATTTATTTCCACCTCAAACCTTACATTCAAACAGTACTTCCCTCTCTCTCTTTAGGACCCACAACTTGTTGGAAAGGGGGTTCATCACATACTTTCTCATTCCCATTTTCTCTCTAAATTTATACCATTTTATTTCTTTTAAATTATAAGTCAAAATTTTTATTTAAAAATATATATATATATACATGCATCTACCTCACACCATCTAATTGTCAGCGGGTTGGCAAAGACAAATTACCAGGTTCATCACGTGACACTCACTTTTTATTTTCTTTTCTATTTTCATCTTTTTAAATAATACACTTACTTCTTATGCTAAAAAGCATGACAATTTTTTGAAATAAAAGAAAGCATTATAAAATATTCATTTGTTCCATGTGATATACGATTTATGTGATATTGCGTGAACTTTGCCATTGAAAAAAAAAAGGAAAGACTTGCTCTAAAACCTTTACTTGTTACGTTGGGTTTGTCTAATGAATATAAAATACGATCATCTATTAATTCTTCTGCATATTTTGAGAAACACGTGCTATTCCTTTATCTTTAAAATCATGATTTACTGATCACAAATATCTTGAAGATGAGTTGTAATGAAAAAAATAAAAGAATTAAAATAAGTAAAGTTAGTTAACTAATTATGCAATATTCATGTTACAGCGACATATAATCCATGTATTATAAGAGTACAGAAGTAATTTTTTGTTTGGTTCTTTTTTTATGGTATCAAATTACTAATATTCATTTTAAGATAAATAAATAATATATACTTTACCAATTTTATAAGCTTAACACAACCATACATGTCGTGATCTGTAAGAATGTTAGTGAATATCCTTATCACATTAAATTAACTTTATTTATTTCTAAATTAATTGCGAAAATAAGTGTAAGCTAAACAATTAATGTGATTAATTATGTGTAAACAAATAAAATGACGTTATTCTGTTACTATTTCTTTTTTCTATGAACACTATCATTTTGTTAGAAATTCAATAAATAGATAAAATATGATAAAAGTGAAAAAATTAAAAATAAAATAAAAATTGAATATTAGAATTGGCAGAATTATAAACTTGAAATACTATAATAATTTTCAAAAAAAAAATGAAGAAGAGAAAAGTGTAATGAGTGGTGCTTTGAAGTATGGGGGACAGAATCCTAAGTAGTTTGATTTTTTTAACATGTAGAGGCACATGTAACATTAATTAGGTTATGAGTGATGCAATTTCACCTAATTCACCATGCATATTCCCTTTTTATTTTAGTACTCCGTCCATTTCATACCCCATCTATCACTCTAGCGAAATGAGTGTGTAAAGGAGTAAAACCACAAAACTTGAGATATTTGAATATTATATATATATATATATATATATATATATATATATATATATATATATATATAATATATATATATATATATATATATATATATATATATATATATATATATATATATAATCCAAGAAAGGGTTCTTTATTTAAAATGAATCGTGGGAGATAAATAAATAATTTAAAAAGTTCAAAAGAAAAACAAATTATTAAAAAAGCGTTATATTTATTGTTTATCTCCTTCGAAAACTTAATTTCATCCCACTTCAATCATTAACTACAAAAGACATAAAATTAAATCATTCCAACTGAAACACATTTTGGTACCAATGTGCAGGTGACCACAACTTTTAAGATCTTGAATCCAATAGCACTTGTAAGTCTTCTCCAAATGATTAATGAAAACACATGTTTTGGTTTTTTATTTTTTATGACATTTTATTATAATAAGATAAATATCAATATTTATCCTAATTTTAATTGTATATAATTTTCAAATAAAATGATTCATGTTTTAAAATTCAAAATTTTAAAAAATACATTGTTCCCCCATTCAACAATAAATATAACTAATTACAATCTAATTCCTATATTGACAACAATGGTAGGTCCTTTCTCCATGTGCCATGCATTATCCATATGCTTCATGTCTCGCTCAATTCACATGCACTATTTATCAATTTTTTTTTTTAAATATTGCCTCACAATTATATTTTTATTAAAAATCAACTAATTATTTCAATATAAATTAAGTTTGACAAAAACCAAATAATAGTAAAAGAACCTAAATTGTGTTAGAAGTGAGTTTTAAGTCTAACTCAACCCACCAAAACCGACTTGTAAGGTGAGATTTGCACCCCATTTTTCTTATTTCTAATTGATGTGAGATTTCCAACAAATTGCTGACAAAATCAACGGTTTAAATTTGTAATAATAAAACACAAAAACCTGTCATGGCATAATCTACCGTCTCATAACCAATTTATTTATATACTTTATAAACTCATTTACTACTTTTCATTCATAATTTACATATAGAAAAAGGAAGTGCATGAATAAAAAAAAAAGTTACAAGATTTGAACTTTGGATCTGTAACACAATCCTTTCTTATGCTATTTTGAGTAATATACATCGAACGGGAAATAAGCAAATTTAATGTATCTTGGTGTTAGTAAAAAGTTAAATGATTACAAATGATGATTTGAGTAAAAGTTATTTGCATTTAATCTGAATTAACTTCTGCCGATGAATAGCTGTAATTGGTTATATGGGTGGATGAATTTGTTTCAAGTCTGAACTTCAGTCTCTTCGACCCGACCCATTTAAAATATGGACCTAATATACCACTTTGTTTGATTTAGATTCTTGGTTCGATGAGTTTGGTCCATTTGATTTGTATATAAAGTAAAAAATATTATATAGTCGTTTAATGTACTTTTTTTAATATGAAAAATTAATAAATTAAAAAATACATTTCATGCAAGAACAATAGCATATTAGTTAACAGTGTTAATAAGTAATTTAGTTTTCATTAAGTGGCCTTCTTTTGTGTGTTTATAGGTGTTTTAAAAGTGTTAGATATTTAACTATGAAATTGAGTCTCTTTGTCTCTAGTGTGATTGTACTTTTAAAATATAAAACACAAATTTTTATTTTTAAAATGAATAAGTGGTTCGCTAATATGATATAGCAATATATTTTGTGAAACCGTATAACTATATTGATAACTATTTTACATTAGATTAAGAATATATTAATGGTGATCGATTCAACAATAATTAATATAATAGTGAATGAATTTTCTTTTAGATATATATTCTAATTTTAAGGACAATTTTATTCATATATTATCATTAAAATTTTGAAAAAAACAATTTTGTGAGACAAGATTGTTATTTTAATTTGTGTCTTAAATAAAACCATTCAAATTATTGAATATTGATTAGAGATAAAGTTAATTTATAATATATATATAATGTAAATTTTATTTTAGCAAACTAATTTTATAAAATTGAATTATCATTAAAGTATATCTGTGTAAGATGATATAAGAACTATTCATTTAATAAAATTTATTGTTTGATGAACCTGTCATATTATTTATTATTGATTTATTATTAGACTATATATTAATATTTAGTCCCATGCTACAAATATAATATTTAAACGTAAATAATGTATAACAGATTTTACATCCCCTGTGTAAATCTAATTTATAATATATAAATGCTAGCTAATTCTCTAAAGTTAATATTTATTGATTTTTTTTAATGAATGTGGATGAAAGTTCATGCTCTGAAGATGGGGAAAATTAAAGATGCATTATTGCATTGCAAGTGAGGAGGGTATGTCATGTGAGCAATACTTTTTCCTAGAAGAAAATAATCTGTCAATGGGCCATACATCTTAGCATTTTGTGGCAGAACTATCAATTGTAATGAAAATGAAAAATAAATTCATTTAGAAAATGTACATTTTCACACACAAAGGTTCTTGTTCGGAGTCTCCACCGGTAGGTAGAACTCAGATCTGTTATGCCATTTACGATGTGGAAACCAGAAATGTATATAAATATTGAGAATACTGAAAAGAAGAAAGAGTGAATTTCATCATGATGACTGCCACTGGGCTACTGCCATGGCTGTGCTGCCATCATTGCTGTTCCTGCTTCTGTGGCCCTTAACAAAATCAATATAATAATTAATAATTTGGAGTTATATATATTATTCATAGTTTAATAGTAACATTTTTCTCTTTTTTGTTTTCTCTCATATTACTCATTTCATCCTTTATATTCCTCTCTTTACTTATATCTCATTATCTTATATAAAGTGTTGGAGTTGTACTATTCATAGTGTTGGAATGTCACAAATTTTGATTCAGTATATCCTTTAATGCGCACTTTAGATTTATGGTTAGCCTGAACCATCACGAACCAAGATTCCTTCAAATTGTGGAGAACGAGATTTCAAAACTTGCATGGAAGGTTAACTTGTAGTGTCAAGCTTTATGCACTAACAAGTAAAAAAAAAAAAAGATCTAAGCTTTTGTTGGTCTTTGTGTTGATAAAGATGAATTGATTTGAGTAACATAGCTATAATAATGAGAGTTAATTTAACGGTAAATCCTTGTAAAAACGGATGACGTACAACCATGGTGGATCAGAGGTCCGAGAATGTGTTACAGATCCATCTTGTCCGTGTCTGAGGTTGTAGTCACGGAACGTAACAAATCTAGAAGATCTAGCTTGACATAGGCATGCATACAATAGAAGCAGTGATTTAATTAATATATGTTACGCAAAACAAATACATAAGGTAGCAGAATATCTGAGGGGTCTGTATATAGAGCAGTAAATATATATGTGAATAAATATATATTACAGACATTTTAAACATGCTGGGCCAGAGGCCAAGAATCTATTCCGATATGAGCAGCATCTATGAGCTGCTGCAACCCTACCACCCTATTAAAGGCTGTCGAAGTGGACATGTCCCTAACTTCACCATTTGGACCTCCTGAGAATGCCATCAACAACCCACCACCATCCACCTCAACATCACCGAAAGGGTTTGGGAAATTACTTGGATTTTGGTTCAACCGCAGGTTGTTGTTACTGTCACCTAGTAAATGGTACTGATACAATGCTGTAGCCTCCTCCGTTTTTATTACTTTCGGAGCTGTTTTTTCCTTGAGGATGCAGTTTTGTTGTTGTGAGAGGTGCGGGGGGGGCTTGAAGAATAGGTCAGAAAATGATGTATGGTTTCTGGTGTTAGTGAGTTGCGGTGATGCATGCAATGGGAAAAGATAAGGGTGAGAATGAGAGAGGTGAGTTTGGTGTTCTAGTTGTTCTAGTTCCAATGGAGGTAAAGGAGGTAAAGAATTTTTTGCTGGTGAAGAAGAAGCATCTGAATGCCCTTGAACCTGGAGCAGTGGAGTCCTCTTTTCCACGGATTTATGAAATATCCTGCATATCACCCACTCTTCCTGTGAAAAACAAACATTGGTGGAACTAGGATCAGCATGTAGTAATAATAAATCATATGAAAAGAAGCACCGAAAAGGTTAATAATAAATAAATGATGTTTGGTTGGTGAAAAGGAAAAGACATGGTGGCATGGTGTAGGACGTAGGTGGGTCAACCCAGAAGGAGACAAAAAGTTTAGGAGGGAGTAGGAATGGGAGGTAACTTGATTCGCACGGTGCACGTGCTATAGATTCTGCATTCACCACCATTGTTGAAACAAGATTGAAATTTTAAGTATCTATTAATGGGGTGTTATTATAGAAGATGAAACATTAAATATGAAATGAAGAAAAAAAGGAAAAATAATTGAGTAGTAGCAGTAGTAGTAGTACCTTTGAGATGTGATGAGGGTGAGGGTGGGGAAGGGAAAAGTCACCGTCCAAACGGTACTCATGCATGACCCATTTGGTCTTTTCCCCACGAGGGGCCCTTCCTTTGTAGAAAACAAGGGTCTTCTTCATCCCAAGTAGGGTTCCACTTGATGCACTGAACACTTCCTTGTCCTTCCCAGTGGCTTTCCAGTACCCAGCTCCGGTCGCCCTGTTTGTTCTAAGTCCGGTCGGGTATTTTCTGTCCCTCAAGCTGAACAGATACCACTCTCTCTCCCCCATCTTCGCCACATCTGCTTCCACTCTCACATCAATATTCAACAATATCAACAACAGATACTAATTTTATATTTTTCACTTAAATCTATATAAATTAATGTACATGAACCAAGTTGCTTTCATATCAATCTTTCTCCCATCACCACATAAATAATTTCACATTTCTATATATAGGGTTTGTCTTTTTGGCCTTTGCTTAAATTTTGTTCTAACTTTGTTGGAGTTATGTAGCTGTCCACTCTCGATCGTTGTTCAGCACACAGAAATTAGGAACAGGAAAAACAAGAAGAAGATCCAAAGATAGTATATATAAGTTGATGACGCCATTAGAAATTTGAGGTGACATGCTAGTGGATAGCCCACAACATAAATCTTAGTTTTCACGAATTAACCTAAATATATACGAGGCGGAATCCAGCAGGAACTGTAACTAATATAATAGGATAACATTAGCATACACCTAATCTAGTTGATGAAACTGAAGGTGCACACCCTTGTTGTGAGGGTTTTTGGGTAGAAGAATATATATACCTGGAAGTTCCCAAGGCTCACATCTATTGAGATCAACCTCAGCAAACTTGACGGTGGTGAAGGTGCCATTGAAGACTTTTGAAGCGAGGTAAAAGGTTATGAGTTCTTCATCAGTGGGGTGAAACCTGAAACCCGGTGGCAGACCTTGCTCGTTTCTCTTTTCATGATCACTAAGTTCACACAGTACCTCTTCCATTGCCAGCATGTCCTCCTCAAAAATCTACTGAAACCTTTACTTTTTTATGCAAAGAAAAGTGAGAGAGTGAAGCTTTAAGAACAGGAAAATAGTGATGAGGTAAAGGGATTGGAGTGAGATATATAATGAATGTTACTGAAAACGAGGGGAGGAGTAGATCCAAACCAACAGGTGAACAGGTATACGTATGAACCTAAACGTGGACATACAGTACACAATCAAAATTTTCGAAAGAGTAAATCACTTAAAAACTGGTGAGGATAGCTACACACTGTATAGTATTTAGTCACTCTCTTGTTAACCCAAGATAATTGTTTCGTATAAGAGAAATTGCTTTTATAATAACAGGAATAGGGAATAAAAAGACAAAATAAATATATATATATATATATATATATATATATATATGTATATGTATATGTAACTCTATATTCTATTTAAAATTATGTTAATGGCATAAAATAGAGCTAAATTTGGATGCTGGTCCTTAATTGCAGTGGTCCAATTAAGATAAGGTTGTATAACTCCATTTATTGGAGGTAAATTAAACAGCAATTCCATAAAATGGTTCTGATAACACCAGTGTTTGAAAGTTGATTTTGAAGTTTCGAAGCAACTTTTAAAATGGGAAAGTTTTCATCACGTAAAGAACTGTAGTACAGACAAATTTTTCTTGTAAAAAACCTGGGCTAACGTTAACAAAACTATAAATAAAATGCATAGGTGGAAGGAACTCGTTTTTAAGGGTTTAAAGTAAGGACTGCATTAAATTCAAGAGCAGTAGAACAGTTTAATCAATTTCTTTGATTTGTCGCAAACAGCATGTAAAAGGGGTTGAATTGTCTGAACTGAGAAAAAAGGGATAAGATAAAATAAAACCACATGGCCTCACAACAGCGATTATCTCATCACATCACATCACATCACCTATAATTGTCTTCATGACTTGTTATCTTTTTTTTTTCTCTTGTCACCAATAAACTGGCAACGTTGGGAACTGTAACGTTTCGTGAATCATTTTAACGATTGTAGTTGATGATGATGATGATGTAGTGAATCGTGAAAAGATTGATACATAGAAGGAGCAGTTGGTTAAATTAATTCATGGTTTGAAGATAGAAGGTGAAAAATTGAATATGATTAGTGGGAGAGTAAATGATTGTGGTTGGCACCAAAGAGGAAATAGGGTTGCATGACGTAGGTAGAGTGATAGGTAGGTAGTGAGTAGTAAACTGTAACAGTGAAAATAGAATAGCTGAGCAGAGAGAGAGGTGCAATACTAAACTGTGATTAATCGAAAAGAAAACATAGAACGCACGTGTATTTGTGTATGATAACAGAAATTAATTAAGTAAGATAGATAGAAGAAGCATGAAGGTGAAGGTGCAGGTGCAGATTCATGTGCATGTGAGTAGAAGAGAGGTTAGATCTTAGTGAGTTGGCGAAGTAAAAGATAACAGCAGAAGGAGAATCCAATACGCCATAGGCTACAGTGTGTGTAGGTTACATAAGCCTATGATCTTAGCTCCTGGACCTTCTTCTGTGTTCTTCTGAATTTTCATTTTTGTATACGAGTATTGCACACATCCCCAACCTCTCTCTGTGATGTGGGTATAGCATAGCAGATTGCAATGCCTTCTTCCTCACTCCACACTGCTTATTTTGGTGCTTTTCAAACACTGCTCTTCCCCAACCTTACTAGGGTTTCATCACATCCATTCTAGAGCAACTGCTTTTAATGCTCTTTTAACCTTAATATATATTTCTATTCCTACCATACTATTATTTTTTTCTCTCGATTTAACTCCTAAATAAGTGTAGAAGAAGACAACTTTGAGAAAATATATCATGTTGGAAGTCCCACGTCGACTAGAGATAAGGTCAATTCATAATATATAAGTGAGGTGCACCTTACAATCCGATTTTGTAGGGTTGAGTTAACTTCAAATGAATTTCAAATACTCATACCTCCTTCTATCCTATAAAATGCCTTTTAACGACAAAACTATAATAGAACTCTCTCGAAAAATCGGAATAATATTTATTTTTTATTTAATTCAGTTTTTATTTTATTTTTAAATTCAACATAACCCTTTACGCTAAATTAGAGTGTATATTAGAAGTGTTATGTGAAAAAAAATCAACATATTACATGTCAAAATCTATATCATATTTTTATCTTATAATTTCTTTGATTTTACCGCACATTGTTAAGATATAATATAATATGATTCAGATTTTAATTTTAATACATGACAACCAAAGTTTTAACACCGGATGAAATAAATACATTGACTCTATTGTTTACTAGATAATTAATTGAATCATTTTTAAAAAAAATAAATTAATTTAGTCAAGAAAAATATAGGGACTAAATTATCAATTAAACATTTTCTTTACTATCACTAATAATTAGCTTTACTTTTCTTACCATGGTTGATTTTTCCCTTTAGTTTTTTAGTTTCTTATGCATGCATAAACGTATCCATCTCAAATTTATGCTTAAAATAAAAATTAAAGAATTGCATTATAATTTCAATTTCAATTTTAAATTAGTAATAAATGTTGAGAATTTGTTCTGGAACGTTTAAATGGATATAAAAATTTGAAGGTGAGAAAAATGATGATATACAAAAAAAGGAAATTATTTGGTACGGGTGTATACAATAATGGGTAACCGTTAGGACTTAGGATATGCAACAAGTTAGCGTATGATCTACATGTACGTACGCTGTACGTACTCTGTTATCATAGCTTGGGCCGTATTGACAGGAACCATACATAATAAAAGAGCAATAATATCAAGGACAAATACTGAAGACCGACAAAAACATAATGTTAAGTATTGACCACATTTTAAAAAAATAAATTATCTAATTTGGAATCACAATATATAACAAGGTTAAATTTCTCCTATATTATAAAATAAATTCATCATGTAAAATAAAATACACAGCTTCAACAGTGAGATTATTTCTCTTCTCATAATTTTAATTTAATATTTTTCTCTCTTTCTTTACATACATTTCACATAATTAATATTCCACAATAAGCCAAAATTTCCTCACATAACAATATCCAATTACACTCATTTTAACGTATTTTTTTTTTCTTTATATTGGAATTAAATTCCAATATAGAAACTGTAGCGGCACCTACCCACACAGGATCCAGATATAAGAAATCAATAAAATGGCATACATAATAAAGAAAAATTCCATGATAATGTAATATCTCATTAAATCTCATATATTTAGTCTTAGGATATATGCCATTTTTTTTCAGAGAGAATTTCCTAAATATTAAAAATTACTTCCTAGTATATACTAAATTTGGTGTGATGAAGTGTTTGAAAAATTTAAGTTTCACCCACATTAGGTAAAAATAATAAAATTAAATAGATTTAAAAATTTATTCTCTTAAAATTTTTGGTGAAAGTAATGTGAATTTTTATATAAGTTAGACTCAATATATATATATATATATATATATATATATATATATATATATATATATATAAACATCACCCATGTCTTTTACAAAATTTAGATAATAAAAAACACTAAACTTTATGTTTTCTTTTTAAGAAAATCCTATCTAGTATCATATGTCAATCTGTTCATATAAATAATTGTGTAATGCATATATTATACATAATAACATAAAAATATATGTAATTGCTTATATATGGTTTTAGGTCAAGAAACCTATATATTAGGTAAATGCGGCAATTAGTATTTTTATAATTTTAAGGTTAAAATAGACGTATACTTTAAATAAAATATTTGTACGCATCAAACCTTTAAGAAGACTTATAATTTAGGTCAAACTTAAAGTCTTATCTAACTTGACTATTTATACTCTTAAGTAAATCACATAATTTTTTGTTTGTTTGATTTTTTATTTTAGTATTGAGCACTCGAAGGATTTAATTTATTAGAATAACCAGCATGTTAAAGAGATAAGAGGATACTACAAAATATCTGCTGCACAGATAAATTTAGTTTTATTTAAAATGATCCAATTGTATAAGTCTTATTTGACAGATAAATATTGAATCTCTGTTATAATAAGTTTGGTTGGTTTTTCAGTTGCAAATTAGTAACATCATTATGAGTCCTAAAAAAACCATAGGAAGAAGCTTATGATAACCTAGTTTAAAATCCAAGGTTACCATAAACCGACCTTTCACATAATAAATCCAAGGTTCTCCAAAACATATCTTAGTATTATGCTTTGATGTAAAGGCAGAATCAAAAATATACTTGAAGACTACTACAATCCCAGAAGACTTTACTTCAAAGTATCATCACACAACCTATATATATACTTCTCTCTTTTCCCATTCTTCTTCATCCCTTCCCTCTTAAATTCTTCTCTTCTACTCACACTTCAAAAACATAGCCATGGCTTTCTCCTCTAAGCTACTTCTTCTTGCTTCCTTCTGCCTATTTGCGTCTTTATCTTTTGGCCGCGATTTCTCCATTGTGGGCTATTCATCTGAGGACTTAAAGTCCATGGATAAACTCATTGAACTCTTTGAATCGTGGATGGCAAGACACAGCAAGATCTACGAGACCATTGAGGAGAAACTTCTAAGGTTTGAGATTTTCAAGGATAACCTAAAGCACATAGATGAGAGGAACAAGGTGGTCACCAACTACTGGCTTGGCTTGACTGAGTTTTCTGATTTGAGCCACCAAGAGTTCAAGAACAAGTATCTTGGTCTCAAGGTTGACTACTCTCGAAGGAGAGAATCCCCAGAAGAGTTCACTTACAAGGATGTTGAATTGCCAAAGTCAGTGGATTGGAGAAAGAAGGGTGCTGTAACGCAAGTCAAGAACCAAGGTTCATGTGGTAAGTATATTCGTTCTACCAAATTCAAACCCTAAAGTACTACATGAATAGAATTTTTCAGTATTACAAACTTCATGGTCCTTTGTTCATTAGTTGATTGATTGTTGTTTCAGGTAGCTGCTGGGCATTTTCCACTGTTGTAGCAGTTGAGGGAATAAACCAGATTGTGACCGGAAATCTGACATCGCTGTCTGAACAAGAGTTGATTGACTGTGACAGAACATACAACAATGGTTGCAATGGGGGTCTCATGGACTACGCATTCTCGTTCATAGTAGAAAACGGTGGACTCCACAAAGAGGAAGATTATCCTTACATCATGGAGGAAGGTACCTGCGAGATGACAAAGGTAATCTAAGCAAACATCAACTCTAACCTAACCTAACCTAAACTTGGCAAATAACATGTTTTGGTTCGGTTGTTTCACAGGAAGAAACTGAAGTTGTTACTATTAGCGGGTACCATGACGTGCCACAGAACAATGAACAGAGCCTATTGAAGGCTCTTGCAAACCAACCCCTCAGTGTGGCCATAGATGCTTCAGGCAGAGATTTCCAATTCTATAGCGGGGTATGTTTTACTATAAACTATACTACAAACACATGGTTATAGTTTGATCAGAGAAACTGGTTTGAACTAATATATACAACGTTGTTTTTTAGGGTGTTTTCGATGGACATTGCGGAAGTGACCTAGATCATGGTGTAGCAGCTGTTGGATACGGAAGTGCGAAAGGTGTGGACTATATCATAGTGAAGAATTCATGGGGTTCTAAGTGGGGAGAAAAAGGATACATCAGAATGAAGAGGAACATTGGAAAACCCGAGGGAATCTGTGGAATCTACAAGATGGCTTCTTATCCCACTAAGAACAAATAAGATTGATTACTCCATTGTTGTGTCTCAATTTCTTTCCTTCATTCTACCTGTTTCAGCTTTTCCTTGAAAACAATGTAACTTTTCCCACATAATGATAATAAAAATTTCGTTAACTCTTCTCATTATTCCCTTGAGTCTTGAGGGATTTTTCCTTCTTCGTTGTTCTATGTTTCCTTTCCAAAACCGAAAGGTATAGAACTGAGACCACTGTTATCACTCTAATTTAAAGTAGTGCAATGAGAACACAAATGTATATATATGATCACCATGACAAGAACACAGCACACCTTTCATTTAGGGTTGTCTTAAAAGAAATAATCTAATACACTATAAAAGAAAAAATATAACACTATTCTGCATTGCGAAATTTTTATGCACCCAAAATTTTAACGCGATATCGTATCACATCCTAAAAGAGTTATCTATTACTCTGTCTACCCTGATAATATGGTATCAATAACATGAGTATGTCAAAAAACGTTGGTTTAACATTTATCAAATTATTTAATTAAAAAAAAAACATAGCTTTTTTTTATTTTTAAGAAGCTTCTGGTAATTGATATTCAAAACATAAATAAGTATAAAAAAAATACCAATGAGGTGAATTAGTAATTAGATAAAAACAAAGAAAAAAAATCATGAATTTTTCTAAAATAAACAACTTGAAAAAATAAAATTGATTTAGTAAGAAAAATACTAATAATTAGCATTTGTTTATAAAATAAAATCAGTAACAAAAAGTATGAAAAAGAATCCATAGACTTTTTATTATACCTATATTTCTTTACAAATCTGAAAGTTAACTTTTTTTAATGATTAAAATACTTCTAAAAATTAGTTGTCATGGGTGCAAAGTGGTGTAAAAAAATATTTTCCTAAGAAAAAAGTTTCAATCTCATTCTGCCTCAACTCTCTTGAATCACCCGAGTGCAGATATTATTATCTTTCAACTTCTTTATGGAAAATGGAAAATTTCAAATACAGTTTCTGTTCTTTCAAAGAGAAATCTCAACCAAAGTAATCCTTCTAACACGTTTTTTAACCTTTCACCAGAAAGATATATATTATTTAGGGTTAAATATGTTTTTCTCCCTCAACTTTAAGTGAAAATTGAAATTAGTCCCTTATCGAAATTTTGGTTCAATTTAATCTCTCAACTTTAGACCTGCATGAATTTAATCCTTTGAAACAAATTTTGATAAGTTTATTTAACGTTTCAAAGGCATTTCATGATAGTATTTGAGATGTTTACACAATTTGACACATTTTTGCTTAAATATTAGCTAATAAACTATCATGAAACACATTTAAAACGTCAAATAATTAAACAAAATCTGGTTAAAAAAACTAAATCTATACAATTTTGAAGTTCAGAAACTAAATTGAACCAAAATTTTGAAGAGTGACTAATTCTAATTTTCACTACTTAAGGGACAAATAACATATTTTACACTATTATTTACATATGTCTTGTATCAATGTTTGAAGTCTTTGTCTTGCGTTGAACCGAAACATAAGTAAAATATTATCCGAATAAGTTCTCCTACTGCATGCACCGAAGTAAATATATTGTATCATATACTCCATCTTGTGCCACACAATTACGGCATGTGATATAATATTATTATGCTTTGATGTAAAGCCACGTCAAAAGAACATGCATGCTTGAAGCATACTACTCATAACAATCCCACATCTAAAAACCACACAAAACCTATATATATAAGCCTCTCTTTCCTCATTCTTCTTCATCCCTTACCTATATTCACATTGCAACAACCATAGCCATGGCTTTCTCCTCCTCTAACTTACTTCTCCTTGCCTGCTCCTTCTGCCTGTTCTCATCTCTGGCTTTTGGACGCCATTTCTCCATTGTGGGGTACTCACCGGAGGACTTAAACTCCATGGATAAGCTCATTCAACTCTTTGAATCCTGGATGTCTCGGCACGGCAAGATTTACGAGAGCATTGAGGAGAAGCTGCTAAGGTTCCACATTTTCAAGGACAACTTGAAGCACATAGATGAGAGAAACAACGTCATCACCAACTACTGGCTTGGGTTGAACGAGTTTGCGGATTTGAGCCACCAAGAGTTTAAGAACAAATATCTTGGCCTTAAGGTTGACAACTCTAGAAGGAGAGAATCCCCAGAAGAATTCACTTACAAAGATGTTGAATTGCCGAAGTCGGTGGATTGGAGAAAGAAGGGTGCTGTGACACAAGTCAAGAACCAAGGTTCATGTGGTAAGTATATATCGTAATTATTAATATTCTTGTTGTGTCAAATAGAGATTAACCATGTTGATTGTTGTTTCAGGTAGCTGCTGGGCATTTTCCACTGTTGCAGCGGTTGAAGGAATAAACCAAATTGTGACGGGAAATTTGACATCATTGTCTGAGCAAGAATTGATTGACTGTGACAGAACTTACAACAGTGGTTGCAATGGGGGCCTCATGGATTATGCATTCTCTTTTATAGTACAAAACGGTGGACTCCATAAAGAGGAAGACTATCCTTACATCATGGAGGAAGGTACTTGCGAGATGACTAAGGTAACAACCTAAACAAAATTCAAGTCTAATGTAACATCGCTATCAGATAGATAAGCTAAAAGTCTTTCACCTGTTCCATCACCAGGAAGAAACTGAAGTCGTCACGATTAGTGGCTACCATGACGTGCCACAAAACAATGAACAGAGCCTATTGAAGGCTCTTGCGAACCAACCCCTCAGTGTGGCCATAGAGGCTTCAAGCAGAGATTTCCAATTTTACAGTGGGGTACGTTAAATTATAAACCAAGTGCTACTTTTTTTGTTTTTTGTTTTTGTTGAAGAAACTAATTTTAATACAAGGTGTTTGTTTAATTGATTGTTGTATTCAGGGTGTTTTCGATGGACATTGCGGAAGTGACTTAGATCATGGAGTGGCTGCTGTTGGATACGGAACTTCAAAAGGAGTGGATTATATCATAGTGAAAAATTCATGGGGATCTAAGTGGGGAGAGAAAGGGTACATAAGAATGAAGAGAAACATCGGAAAACCTGAGGGAATCTGCGGAATCTATAAGATGGCTTCTTATCCTACCAAGAAGAAATAAGATAAAAAAAACATTTTCTGGTGTCTCAAGTTGTTTCCTTTTACTGATCCATTCTCGGTGTCTGCTGAAAAATTCAAACAATGTAACGTTTTCTTTGTGATAATAAAATGATTTAATCTTTACATTATTCCCTTGAGCATTATTCCTTTAATGTCATCCATTAATGTAGCTTTTCATTATTCCTTTTCTGGATGAAAAGTTGCTGCAAATCTCTGAAGTTTTATAAAGGTGTAAATGAAGTTTGGCTATATAAGGTCATGTCATAAATACATCATACTACTACAAAATGCAATATCGATCTAAAAAACATGAGGACCCCCTTTGTTCTGACATTTATTATTACATTAGAAAATCTTATATTTTGAAAAAAAAAATACATATCATATTTCAAATGATTTCGAACCAACTTTGTGAATAGTGAAAAAAAAAAATCAATGCTTTCAAAATAAAATACATTTTTTTTACAATTTTCCAAACGAAAATTCTTTTATATTTTCTGTAAAATCTCTAAAAAAAATGCTTTTTACACAACTTGAAATTGCCCATTTTTAAAAGCTTAAACAAACGGCATTGGTTTTTCGATCATGACTGATGTAAACGGAATAGGAAATAGTATAAAAACAATAAAACAGCTTAGTAATAATGATCATAAAATTACGGAGATATATAATGTAAAAGACTAAACTAGATTAAGTATTATTACCACCAAACAACTGGGCAACAGGAGAAAGTTTTGGACACATGAACCGACAACAAATTACAATAAAACAGATCTAATGATGATCCTACACGGTGGTCCTAGAACACAACTACATTCTGCCAGAATCTCGTGAATCACCCAAGTCCACATACACTAACATCTGTCGCAATATCTAACCAAATTAAGCTACAAGATCATATGTATTATCCCTGAAATGTTAATCCTCCAACTAACATTACACAAAGCTAATAATGTAACAGGTGTCTTGAATGAGTAATACTACCATAACAAGTGAGTAGAACCTGATGTGACACTACAGAAAACAGTGATGATGAGTGAGGGGTCAAGTTTACTTCCAGGGCATGCCTGAAAAGCCTGCCGTTGGGGTGCTGCTGTTCATATTGTTCATGCAGTCTCCTGTGCTTTGGTTCAGTGGGCTCCCACTCCCGACCCCACCTGAAGACTCACTCAGAGTGCCCCTTGACGGTGAGCTGCTTTGGCCGCCGCCACCACCACCACCACCACCTGTGGAAACCTTTTCCGGTGCAGATACATTCCTCATCCGCTTTGCAGACTTGGATTGCTTCCCATCGGAAACAAAACTAGCCAAAACAATCTGCATGAATATACACCACATTTAGAGGCCAAACAAATTCACAAACACGTAACATGCACTTAAAGAAAACCCACCTGAACAGGGGAAGCAGCCACCAAAAGACCTGCGACTCCACCCCCCAAGACGCGGCCGTCTGGCCCTGACAAGGACACACTCAGGCCCCCAGTTCTTTCGCCATGAGAACCATTTTCAGTAAGAAACAATGAACCACCGAGTGATAAGATCTCAAATCGCCCCTGAAACCCCAAAAACACATAAAACACTAAGAACAGATCTACTTGTATACTATGGGCATGCAACTAGCTTATTGTGACACCATCATAATGGCCAGGTATTTCTGGCATTGACGAAACAACGTTTTAGAATCAAATTTCTTACACTAAAAGTCTATGCAATAGGTAGCCATCACGGGATACGAAAACAAATACAATTAATAAGAATGTCTAAACTGGAAGTTCGATAAAATAACAGAACACACTAAATTTGTTAAAAGAATCTCCGCATTTAGAGCAACAAAATAATTGATAGATATATAATTTTGGCTTGAAGACGAACCTCGTAAGTCACAGTTCCACCAGACGATGCAGGCTGTCGAAGTGTCACATTAGATATGGACCCATTTGCACTTAAGATGCAAACATTTCTTGTACCACTCTGGGAAATTGACATGATTCTTGCTGATAAATCCTGAATATATCAAAATATACATTAAAAAAAACATAATATTAGGTTCCAGCAGAACACAAAACCAGAAAAGTCATAACATGCTTACATTCACTCATCAGATCAAGGTTTTCAATCAAATTCGAGAATTTATCGTTAAATTTGTGGAATGTTGTGAGCTGGACTTGTAGAATCAACTGGTACACTCGTAAGAGTTTACCCAATATAAAAGAGAATATATATTTTTTTTATTAATGACATATACACATAACATGATACTGTTAACACAAGAATAATTCAATATTTCCACGTCAAAATAAAAATAAAAGGAGCAAATCACAATAATAAAATGCGATAGTACACCAGTGCTAATAAAATAAAACTACACAGATGTCTAAATCATATATAAATTCACATCAACACAAGTTCTTCATATGAAAATAAAGTAGGGCCAAAAATTATATTTGATTTCAAACTTGTTAAGTCGCTTCTTGACTCAAGAGCTTATATAAGTTTACTATAAATTTAAAGAGTTTATCCGAGTTCATTCAAAAAAAAGAATTTGATAGTAAGTTAACTCGCTTACTCTGCCTAGAAGATAAACTTCTAAAAATTGAATAATTAAACCAACTTGCATGATATACATAATTCATTTCTTCCTTTTAAAGATCAAATTGTGACTGAATTAATAACACTTTCTATATAAATCTTCCATTTATGTGATCCATACAAAAGTTATAAAAATAGCTAATCTAAGTTAGCTTCCACTTGGTTGGCAATCAAGTTTCATAAAGTTCGCAAAAGAAAAACGTATTGATGATCACAATATCCCTATCACAAACAACAACATTCATCAAAGTACAACAAATTACAGCTTTAATAAGAGGCATGGAACAGAAGTTATTGAACAAGGAATACACAAACCAAGAAAACAAAATTATCTAGAAAAATAAAAGACCACACAGCAGTAATTCACAACCAAAACAATTTAGTTCGTATGTTGTACGATTGAACAGATACCTCTCCAGCTTTCACGGTAATGACATGCGGGGTAAAGAAACCTCCTGGCCCTGCACAAAGATTCCATCAAAGGATAATACCATGTCAAGTACTGAAATTTAATCCATAACCTCATGGGCAAAACAAAACAGAACCAGCACATCTTTTTCAAAATAATAGTAAACGAACGTAACAATCTAAAATAGCAAGTATATATCTAATATAGCATTGGACACCAACAAATAAGAAATCGCACATTCAGGGAAAACAAGAATAAAATGCACTGGACAAGTGGAAACAACAGCACATGACAGGGCAAAAGAGTAATTTTGAAAATCAGTCAGGAATCGATAGATCTCAAATTATATATAGATAAATAAATAATAAAGAAATATAATAACAAATACCTCTCCATAGACACACACCCCGAAGGTGGGGAAACGAAAAAAACTAAGCAAATAAAAAACAATAAGACATGTCCTTGAAAAGAAAACAAGTAAAAAAAAAAAAAAAACAATTACTAAAAAAAAAAAAAAAAAAAAAAAAAAAAAAACCATGGTCGGAAGGTATATACAGTATTTAAAGGAAAAAAAAAAAACAGTAAAGCTTACTCTATAAAACAACAGACAAGAAGATATGCGAGAGAAAAATTGAAGACAAAAGGAAAAAGCAGTTACCAGAAAACTTTGAGCTTTTCTTATTCTTGTTAACAGAACCACGAGGTCTGCCCCTACGCTTCCCGGTACCGGCTGAGGCAGAATCAGAGAGAGGAGCCGCCGGAAATGCCCCACCGGAATGGCCAACAGGCACGGCGGCGCCACCAGGAGGAGGGGTAGTGTTCAAGCTCAAAGCCATGCCACCATCAGGCCCGTACTTTCTGGGCCTTCCCCTCTTTCTCTTGAGTGTCTCAGTGGAGTTACCCACCATGACCTGGGGATGGGCCTGGCCCAGGCCCAAGCCCGGAGGCACACTGACTGGAGAGGATTCTCCGCCGTTGATGTTGATGGTAGGGGCGGCGAAAACAGCGGCCCCGTCAGCAGCAGCATAGTCCATACGCATGTTTTGATGAAGTTGAGGTTGTTGTTGTTGTTGCGGTTGGGATTGAGGGTTGTGCATCCCAACTGAGAATTGGTCCCTGGTTACCATGTCAGATCCCGACATGCTCATGTTTAGGTCTCAGTGTAGAATCAAGAAGAACAAGAACTGCAATTTGAACATTTGTGTGAAGTCAGGTTAATATAACCCCTAGGGTGATCCTATTATGGTATGTCTTATCATAAGTGGTAACTTCATAAATCCTCCCTCTCTCTACACCCTCAATACAATACAATCATCATCTTTCCTTTTTCTACTTTCATAGTACATCTACACAATTCAAATTCAAATTTCAAAATCCACTAAGTATTGCTCATAAATGAAACCCACGCATTGTTTTACTTTCCTCTTTAAATTTTGCACTGGATTGCAGATTTTTTACCTCCCTCCCAACTCTAAACCCCAGAGGAAAGAGGAAAAACAAAGGGACAAAATCCAAACCCTAATTTTACAATCCAGCAAAAGCAGTAAAAATAAAAAAATCTTCACAAATTGGATGAAATTGCAGAGTTTACAGAAGGAGATGTTGAATATAATTTCCAATTAAGATTGTGGTTTATATTAAATATTGAATTTTGGATGGAAAGAATTGTTTTTTAAGTTGCAGGGACAATCAGGATAAAAAATAAAAGCAGAAAAATATTGGAGAGGAATATTGCTGACATAGGAAAAAATAAAAAAAATATGGGAAACTTACCAATGAGTTTGAAGGAAAATAAAATTGCTGAGAGTGAGAATAATGGCAGGGAAAATGGTGAGATTTAGGATGGAAACGCGATGACGCTCCCTTCTCGCAATAGATTTGATTTGTTTTCTATTTTATTTTTTTAGTTTATTCTTAAATAGGTCTGAAAATGTTTTTTCCTGGTATGCCCCCGGTGGTATAACATTAATTAATTAGTATTTTGAAAAATTGAGGTAAAAGAAATGTGCTAATATTGGGTTTGGTTTGGTACAAAAAAGAGGTCATCAAAGAATGAGATTCAGTTTTGATAAGCTTATCCTGTTCATACACTGCCCTTCCTGACATCTGTCCATTCTTTTTTTATTATTATTTTCACTCTCAACTTTATATTTATAAGATCTTAAAAAGAAAATAAAATAAAAATAAATTTTGACTTAAATTAAATTAAAAATACATAAAAAATTTATAAATTAACTTTGATAGAACAAGTATAGGTATATATATTTATTGTAGTTTTCTAGTTCTTCTTTGATAATTATACATATAATGACTTCTATATATTTCTTTCAAAATAAAAAACAATCAGCGGAATTTGCAAAGTCTGTTCAGAAAGAACAGAAGTTAATATTTCTGAAATTTATTGTTATACATAATATTTTTTATATTTTTTAATCACAAAACCTAACAGTACATAGAAAATTAAATAAATTTTGCAGTGTAAACAATATCCTTAATAAATGATATTATTACTATTTCATCAATGCATAATAAATTAGTATTAATAGGTAATTAATAATAATGTGTCATATCATCAATGTTTTGAAAGTGGTTGATATACTTGTGTCCAAAAAATAGTAAATACAATACCTGTTAAAATATATATATATATATATATATATATAAAATGTCTAATATCAATATTATTAATATCACTGAAAATATATGCACGCGTGTTTATATTCACTTTTATTTTATGATAAAAAATTTATTATTATTAGAATTATCATAATTATAAATCTAAATCTAAATACTTTTATTTTATATATTGTTTATTTATTTCATAAAAAATAATCAAATTAAAAAATATAAAAAATAGTTACCACTTTTATAAATATATTATATATTATAAAATATTATATATATATATATATATATATATATTAACAGGTATTGTATTTATCATTTTTTGGACACAAATATATCAACCACTTTCAAAATATTAATGATATGACATATTATTATTATTAATTACCTATTAATACTAATTACAATAAATATATATATATATATATATATATAATAATATGTCTAATTTCAATATTATATAATATTAGTGAAAATATATACACGCGTTTATATTTACTTTTATTTTATGGTAAGAAATTTATTATTGTTATAATTATTATAATTATAAAACTAAGTATAAATGCTTTTTTTATATAGTTTTTATTTATTTCATAAAAAATAATCAATTAAAAAATATAAAAAGTAGTTAAAGTTTAAAAAATATCACTTAAATAATAAAGTTGATAAAATAATTATTTTAATTTTCAAAAATTTATTTAAATGGTAGATTGGAATATAAATGTAAGAAAAAAAAATCCATTTACGTATAATATAGACAGTTAAAAAATTACTGTATAAACGGTAATAAATAGATATAACATATTAGTATTTTATTTATGAAATAAATTTAGTATTTAATGGTCCATAAGTATTGATATATTATATTATAAAATATTTTTAAAATAACAATGCCTAATATTGATATTTATTTTCATAGGAAAAATAATACCGATTTAATATTTTATAAATTATATTACTAAAAACATTTAAGTAATTTTCAAATAATATATCTCTATATAGTCATACGTTTAAGTGAACTTAAGATTTTCTTAATCGAAAAATACAATTTTAAAGTTAATATATATTTGGATTCATGTATAATATTTCACATAGAAGCTGGATTGTGAAATACTAGCAAAATTAGTTATAACATCTTACGGATATTGAGAGAGGTTATTATTTTAAATTTAAAGGCAAAAAATTATTAAAAAAAATCATATTTTTCAAAATTATAACTTTTTTATAGAATAAAGTTTAATATCAAATCATAATGGCATATTATGATATTAAAAAAATGCTAAAACTATAACAGTTTTGTTTAATTTAACAGTCATATCATTAAATATTATATTTTAATGTTATTTATACATTTTAATGCTGACATATTATTATAAAATCGTCTATTTCGGTTATTCTATTTTTTTCTATTTATTAATTGTTATTTTTTCATTTTTTCTGATATATTTTACTTTATTTTTAATAAATTTAATTTAATTTTATATATTATAATTTAATAACATTATATGATATCACCTATTAATATAATATCACATATATTTAAAAAATGTGTACATAGACACGAAATAAAAATCAATTTAAACAGATAAGTAAAAACAATTTAAAATCATTAATAAATAATTATTTTCCTAACTGTTTTCTTAGAAAAATTATTCTTTTATTTTGTTTTTATTATATTTTAAAATTATAAATTCATAATTTAAATAACTAATCCTCCTTTTATATATATATATATATATATATATATATATATATATATATATATATTTTGTAGATTTAATTACTTTTTTAATCTTGTTTTTGTTTAAAATTGTTAAATTGGTCATCCAACTATTCTTAATCTTAATTTAATATTGATTTTCTGAAAATTGATACAATTTAATTGTTTTTATTGAATTTTTTGAAATAGATAAAAAATTTGTTCATCAAATTAAAGCTCTTAATCATGATTATTTGTTTTGTTGGTATAATTATTATAATTATAGTATTATTGTCAATCAGGATAATTTACTTTGTTAGTATAATTAACATATTCTTATGTTAATTTTTTATGAAAAAATATTGATTCATTTAAAAAAATTAACAAAAATAATCAAATTGCATCAATTTTGTTTCAAAATCATGACTAAATTGAGATTAAAATAAAGCTTGATGTCCAATGTAACATTTTTTTAAGGAAAATAGAGTAATGAAACTTAGATTTTATTATCATATAAAATAGAGAATGTTACGATACGCTGATACTTCAATTTAGGTAACATATCTGTGTCTGACACGTATCTATGTTTGATATTTTACTGATACTACATCATTGAAGTGTTTAATCTATAAGCAGTAGTAGATTTGTGATGATAATAATTTTAAGAGTTAAATATGTTTGTTGTCCCTTAACTTTCAGTAAACTTTGTAATTAGTCAAGTTCGAAACTTTTAACCAATTTAGTCCTTCATATTTTTAAATACGTGGATTTAGTTTTTTAATCAAATTTTGTTAAGTTTATTTGACATTTCAAATGTGTTTCATAATAGTACTTGACTTAGTATTAAAGCAAAAATGTGTCAAACAATATAAACAACTTAAATAAAATCATTAAATGCGTATGAAACATAAAATAAATCTAACAAAATTTACATATTTCGAAAGATGAAGAACTAAATTGGTCCAAATTTCGAAATAAACTAATTTTAAATTCTATTGAAAGTTAAGACACTAAAAACATATTTAACCATAATTTTAATTTTATAATTTGGATTCGCATAACTACAATCATATATTTATCAATTTTTAAAAAATTATTATACTTTTTAATACGTGTATATATATATATCACTTATCATATATTACTATTTCCAAAATAAATATATCGATGAAATATGTTTTATAATCAACTTTAATACTTTTACTAGTATATAAAACTCATTGAAGAGTAATTACTAATGTAAAAACAAAATAAATAAATAAATCATCAAATAATAATAACAAAAAGAAATACTAAACAAATGTTTACACATTCTATTTTATATCTTATAATATATATATATATATATATATTATTTATATATTAAAAATGTAATTAAAATTAATAGAAATATCAAAGTATTAGTGTATTAAAATAAAATAGTATATCATTTTTTGTAAAAAAAAATGTCTGTAATTCCAATAGTAATTAATAAAATTATTTATATCTATTAATGTATATGTGGAGTCTGCCTGCATTTTATTTTCTAAAATTGAAAATAAAATTAATATGTGGTTAATCCTTTTTAAATGTGAGCAATTATTATACATGTTATAATATATTACTAATTAATATTTTTACTAAGTTAAATGTTAAATATATTTAATTATGTTATATATGAATTTGTTATAAAAAATCAATGTTAATAAAATAGTTTGTTACATTTCTGAAAAACACTTTATATGTTCAATTATAGTATGATATAAAGATATAATTAAATATTTATAATGCATTATAATGGGTTAATATAAATGAATTATAGTAATATAATTTTAATTGAAATATATAGCAATGTTAACATAAAGAATTGTATAGTTTATTATAGGTAGTAATGTACTATATTAATGCTGATATCGTTTTTTAGAGAACTTTGTATTCAACTGTAGGATGCAATAAAGGTGTAATTAAATATTTTACTGCATAAATAATATTGAAATAATATTAATTATTGCTATTTTATCAGTATATAAGAAAATTGATATTAATACTATAATATTATATCATTAAGTACTTTTAAAATAATAACCAGAGTACCTATCATCTTATTCTTTCATATAAAATACTAACTATAATTTTATCTCATAAATTTCATTGTATAAATAATATTACTCAAATATTACACTCATTGTTCTACATACTTCTCATTAAAATCAATATAAGGAACTTCTATCAATACTGTAATATAAATTTTATTTTGTAAATATGAGACAATATTTATCTTTTTAGTCCAAAATATTTATTTAGTAGTAGAGTTTGCGTTTATTTTAGTTTTTTTTTTTGTAAATATTTAATTTTAGCCGTTTCTTGTAAGATTAACAAAAGCTTATGTGTTTGTATTTTTGTAATTTTTAGATTAACCTCAACCTTGTATAACTATTTATTGTGCTACATCTAAATACCTTCATTGATAAAGATGAAGTGAGAAACCTTCTAATGAGTGAATTTATTGAAGACTAAGAAGGACACTTAATATTAAAATAAGAATTGCATATTTTTTGTATTGGACCTTTGTAATTATATATTGTAATTAAATTTTTTATGGATATTACTTTTCTATATAAGTTATATGGTTTATTGGATTATCTAATTAGTGATGAACCAAGTAATCTTGGTTCATAATATAGACATACTATTGTGTTACTTTTATTAAAAGATTAAAAATAATTTTATAAGTTGAAGTTTATGTTAGAATCTTTAGTAAAACTTTTGATTCTCATTTTTTTTAATTGCAAATACGGTAAAAATTGTCGTAAAAAGCTCTTTCCCTATTTTTTTTAGTAAATGTTAATCATATGGTATCATTTGGACAAGTTTCTAAAAATATTATGAACATGATCATAATTAATTTCTCCTTGATGATGGTAACTCATCTTGGATGGTGTAAGATCATTTGAACATGGTTTAAATGTTTTCATTTTTGACATTAAAGAATTCATACTAGCTAGACAATAAATTAAACTTGTTTTTCTTAATTTTTTGAATTTTTTAAATGTGATGACAATGATTGACAAATGAATTTTGACTAAATAAATATGTATCTAATGGGAAATGATAAATTTTTTTTAAATGTTACATAGTCTAATATTTTAGATTAAATTATACTCTTTTTTTTTCCAAAAAAAATTATTAATTTAAAAATTCATTTCACGTTGATTACATTTATAATTTTTTATTTATAACAATATATAAAGAATATTTTTCTTTTTGAGTTTATATTTCAAAATACCAATTTTACCCTTTAAATATAATAATTTATTAAATTTTAAAAAATTGACTGTTACTTTTATAAGCTTTTTATAAAATTGGCTATCTCTACTTCTTGTTTTTTTTTTATTTATCAATGATTATTATTTCATCGATATATTTCACTTTATTTTTAATAAATATAATTTTAGTTTATATATTAACTTAATAACCTTACAATATTATCACTTATTAATATAATATCACATATATTTAAAAAATGACATACACAGCTAGCGCCAGGGTTTACACCAGTATTAATATAATGGGTTAAATATGTTTTTGGTCCATTAACTCTCAGTAAATTTTAAAATTAGTCAATTTTGAAACTTTGGACTAATTTAGTCATTTATCTTTCGAAATACATGGATTTAATTTTTTTAATCAAATTTTGTTAAGTTTATTTGACATTTCAAGCATGTTTCATAATAATATTTGACTTAATATTAAAACAAAAATATGTCAAATAGTATAAACAATTTAAATACATTTCTCAATTGCGTACGAAACATCAAATAAACCCAACAAAATTAAATTAAAATAACTAAATCTACATATCATTAAAAAATAATGGATTAAATTGGTTCAAAATTTCGAAATGAATTAATTTCAAAATTTACTAAAATTTAAGAAAAAAAAACATATTTAAGCCTAACACTTGCGACTAATGATCAGGAGACAAATGGTAGCCAGTTATAACAAAACCAACAGAATCTTAGATATTTAGGAGAAGTCGAAGAACTATTGTTTTAAAAATCGAAAAATAACAAAAAAAAAAAATGAAGGCAGAGAAGAGAAGAAGCTCATCCGAAAGAAATGGCTTCGATTTCGTGGTTCTGTTGTGTGCACGTGCGACCCACACTCTGCAACTTCACACCCTCTCAGGCAGAGAAAGGTCCAACACTTTCCCTACCCATTAACTCAATTTTCATGTTCTTCAATATCAGTTATCATTTCTTTCAGATTTTTTCTGTTCAGGTCCATCGCTTCTCGCATCCTTGGAGCATCATAAAACTAAGTCATGTTCACTGTAAGAATTCAAGTATTACCTTTTTGCTTCTCCATGTTTCATGGTCTTCATATCTGTGTTTGTTCCTTCAGTTCTTCCATCGAAGAAGCACGTGGGGTTAATAGGAGGCAACTTCTTCTTCACACCGCAGTAGCAGTACCTGCATTTGCAGTCCCCAATGCATTAGCACTCAGTGGTGATTTTCTCATTTTTTTTTTCGTTTATTTGAAAATAAATGTTGTGTTTTAGTATTCTAACTTTAAAGACAAAACTTGGATCCGGTTTCCGGTTTCATAGATATGTTTTGTGTGTGTTATCATTCAATTCTGAATTGAAGTTCATCTGCATAATCTGTATGTCTTATTATGCAGATTATAAAAACCAATCTTCAATTCTGATTGAAAACATTTCCAGAAACATTTACGGAACTGTGTTTATGTTTTTGTTAATCAATTAGCTATATGCATCGTATAATGTTTTTTTTTGGAGTCTCAGATGTGTCTGAGGATGTTCGTGTGTACACTGACGATGAGAATAAGTTCAAGATTGAGATTCCCCAAGGTGAATTTGAATTGAATTACAAGCTTTGAAGTAAAAGTTAAAACCATATATACATTCATACACTCAACTTCAGTTTCTTGAATTCTACACTCTTGTGTTCTTATGGCTGAATCAGGGTGGCAAGTGGGAAATGGAGAGTCTAATGGATTTAAATCAATAACAGCCTTTTACCCAGCAGAAACATCCAATTCCAATGGTGTTATTCTCAGCGTTTATTTCTTGCCAATTTGTGTTTCTGATTACTTTCTCTTCAGCCATTATAATTTCTTCTAGTGTAAAATTATTTGCTTACTGTTGTGTCTTCAGTGAGCGTTGCCATTACTGGACTAGGACCAGATTTCACTAGGATGGAATCCTTTGGCAAAGTTGATGAGTTTGCACAGACTCTGGTGTGATCTCATAATCAGATTTAAAACTATTACTTGGTTTGGAGTTTTCTTTCTCATTATTCCAACCAATGCTAAAAAATTTCTCCCTTTTTCGTTAAAATGAAATCAACAGGTTAGTGGATTAGACAGAAGCTGGCAAAGACCCCCGGGTGTGGCTGCTAAACTCATAGATTCTAGATCATCTAATGGTGTGTACTTTTACTTTTGAAGTTGGTTCATTATGGTATATGTCATAAGATTATAAGGAAAAAATTAAGGATGTTGTAAAATTGCGTCCCCTTTTTAGTAACTATACTCTACAAATGTGCGGAAACCATTCTTAAGGTATACATGTTTCAGTTTTTAGATCCATATTCATATGCTGACACGAGCTTAATGAGTCATAGAAAAACTTCCCCAAGTTCTGAAAACATAGGGAAATAGCAAAGTTTCAGTTTTTAATTCAATTCCAACAATGGTTCAGGGATTTATTACATCGAGTATTGGCTGCAAAATCCTGGTGAGAGTCGCAGATATTTATATTCAGCTATTGGGATGGCATCAAATGGTTGGTATAATAGACTGTATACGGTGACAGGACAGGTTTGTGTCCTCATCACACAACTCAGAACTTACAATATACACTGTAATATCTGTTCAGTCTAATTCTGTTTATGCATGCAGTTTGTGGAAGAGGAAACAGACAAATATGCTTCAAAAGTTCAGAAGGTGAATTTGTTTTCTTTTTAAAGTAATCCTTTATTTGATAATAGAACAAAGGTTGTGAAGTTACGATGATCCAAGACATGTAGTGGATAAGATGAAGTAGCGTTGGTCGTTGAAGTAGCTTCTAAGTTGTTTATTGAAATTCAGCTTCCACTTTGGTTTCTGCAGGTAGTGGCATCTTTTAGGTTCTTATGAAGAAATGGTTATGACGAGGAAGAAACCTTCTTTTAACCCTTCAATTTTTTTTTTTTTCTATTCCAATTGGATTTCCTTCAAAATTGTTGAATGAAAGTAATATAAAGTTAGTCTCTCTAATCGACAATTTGAGATGATTGATAAGATATTTTACAGTGATTGTGAATGCCTCCGATATAAAACCTTGCGTTAACTGAAGCAGCTGGAAAAGAAGTTAGTGGTAGTAGCCTTGATCAATAAAGGGTCCATCAGCAACAGTGGGTTTGAGAACCTGTGTCACATAAATATATATATATATATATATATATATATATATATATATATATATATATATATATTGTAATATGAAAACAAAGAAAAGTAGAATTTTCTAAATATTTTATTAAAATAATGAAAACTTATAATATTTTTAACTTTTATAACAGAATAAGAGAGGAAGTAACATTGAAATAATTCTACTGCACAATAAAATGTTTAAAGAAATATATCATGAGTGCCAACAAAAAAATATATAATATTGATTATTTAAGAGTTGCTTAAAATTATAATATTTTTGGTCCAATTATATAATACAACATTATTGGGAAAATGAATGCTTCTACATTTGTTTCTTTAAGGTAAATTCAGTTATCTAAAATTATTTTGTTGATTCAAGAAAAAGGTGCATATGCATCCTCTGAGAGCAGTTAATAGAATTACACTTTCCTTTCTTTACTTTTCTTCCCAGAACTGAGGGACAATTATATTTAATCACTGATTTTTTTGGATTTCTTTTTTCTTTTTTTCATTTCATTTCCTAATTATGTCTACGTACCAAGCAAAGCATTACCATATACATGTACAATGGTTGAAAAAATAAATAAGACCCTCTACAAGAAGATAGAATTGCAGGAAATTGAACACGGTCTCGTGAGACGCTGCCACAGAAAAATTGAATACCTTCGCTAAGCTAAGCCTAAGATCAATAGCTAATTGAGACTTCTCAATCATGGTTCGTCTTTACACTATTGCCTTCTTGGCATTCTCCAGCTTTTGGAGGAGATGGTTTATTAAATAAAAGAGTAAGCTGATCAAGGAAAAACATATTTTTCATTTGCTCCAGCTGCTGCCTTTCTTTTTCCATCAGCAGGTCTAAATCTTCAAAATGGACAAGCTTGTCTTTGATACTTTTCATCTACAGAACAGAATATCCAGTATTTAGTAAAAAAAGAAAAACTTTGTAAATACAAACGCCATCAAAATAAACTTGACCAAATTAACCTGAACTTCTATAATCTCAGAAATTCCTTTTTCCACATCTAACTCTTCCTTCTCAAGCTGTATATGTGCATGCAATCGAGATCCTTGAAATGAATCTGAAGTATTGCCACCATTAAAAGGAACACCGGCATCTGCATAAAACATAAAGCCACAATTCTGCTAAGGAAATTGAGTTTAAAAATTAATGTCTCCATTTTCAATTCACAGAATCACATAGATCAAGTAAGAATTACATAAAAAAGATAAAAAAAATATGTGAATTTTCTAATAGCGTGTACTGTTCATCAGAGCTTATTCCAAAAGTTAACCACTGAAAAGAGCAAATGATAATTTTGGTCCACTAATGTAGATATAAATATCAGTTGCAAAGCTACATTCAGAGTTATTCCAATCAAACAAATCAAGACCACAACAAAGGTCGGTCCATCCATTCCCAGATAAATTACATTAATACCGATGACAGATCAACTCATCCATATAAGCCTATATTCTTTCGTTACTTTAATTATTAATTTATCATTCTCACCTTGCAGCAATGTATTCCTTGGAAATGACCGATAATTTATTCTAGTCGCTTTGTAAACATCAGACAGAGTTGCCAATGCAGCTTGAGCAGCGGCTTGTGCAACCTCTGACCCTGCCAAAGCAGACAGGAAAGCAGCCTGCAAGACATTGTATAAAAAAGTGTTAATATATTATATTTATGACACACAAAGACTTCCATAGAGATCTTTCTTCATTTGGCAGTTCGGCTATCACTAACTGTGATAAAAAATCTATCCAAAACCTTAGTAATTAGGAATCAACAATTAAGTTAAATAGCCACTATGGAGCTATTGTGTGGCGGAATCCCTCAGATCAGCAATCTCGAAGGGCAGTTAGAGAGGTTCAGAGTGCAATTCATGAATCTTTAATGATTACATGCTATACAATTAAGTTTCGTTTTTTCGTCTGTCTATATAAAGAGAGCAAGAAAGAACCTGAGCCAGAATAGGATTGCTTGCATCCGCAAGAGGCGTGAGACGCATTCTCTTACTAGATTCAGCTGAGGCAACATTATCCAATTCAGATTCAGCATCAGCATTAGTTACCCTCTTTAACTGATTAGAACTGTCATCAGTGCCATTAACAGCAGGTTGTTGTTGATAATTCTGGAATCGATCCGCAAAAGGAAGCTTCAAAAAATGAGCAACACACTCCTTCTCAGTTCTGCCAGCAACATGCTGAGATACCCTCTTCCAATCATCACCATAATGCGTAAGAGCTTCCAGAAGATTGGTTGTCTCCTTTTCGCTCCAATCCGTCTTTGTCTCCTCGCTTATCTCCACTCGCCTAAAATCCGAAGAGCTCACACCAACTCGATAATTGCCACGAACATAACACCTCGCACAAAGAGTTAAATCATACTGCACACACTTCAACTTTTCCTCAATCAAATGCTAAAGAAAACTTAGATGTTGTAGTTTAGATACATCTGGAGAAACTGTGGTATGGTCCAGACCACCATGGCCATAAATCATATATGTAAATTAGTCACAACCATGGAGACATGATGGTCTCTGATCAGACAACAATTCTTCGTGTATTATTTTCCAATTAGTATTAAAGTTTCACTAGGTAACTTATAGTGACCTTCAATATAAACATCTATACTCTAAATTATCGAGATAGAACTACAAGTATCATAGGCTAATAACACCAGATATACTAAATTGTTTCTAAGTTGTGTCAAGACAATAAAAGAATAGAGAAAAAGTAACCTTGTCACAAGCAAAACAAGCAATCGTACAAACGGCTTTGCAGCCACTGCAGAGTCTCTTTGTGGTTTCTTTAGCGGGAGCGGAAGAAGGTTCGGTGGAGTTGGACGCAGAATCGGATTTGGTCTCCTTGTCGTCCCACTTCAAGGGTTTGGTCAGCGATGAAGACGGATGGTAATTGATAAGGCCCCAAGCTTCGAGGAAATCGAAGACTCTGCGGATGGAACCGACATCTCCGACGAGCGTTTTGCGGACATCCGTGAAGGTGATTTTTCGGGTGGGATTGTACCTGAAGAACTTCACGATAGAATTCCTGTAGTACTTGTAAACCCTAGGGCTCTTGGACGCCGATTCGAAGAACTCGGGGAGGTGACGCACCTCGCTTTCGTGAATCGAGTCCCACGAGAACCATCGAGAGTAGCTCGGGACCACGATTACATTCGCGTCCGCGGAAGATTTCGGGTCGGACAATGGCGCCTCCGGCTTCACCGCTGCCAACGCAGGCTGCGGAGGAGGCGGTGGTTGCTTCGGAGGAATTGGGGCCGGAGGGGCTTCCGCAGAAGAAGGTGGAGGTTCGGTGGCTGAGGAGGGGACGGAGGCGGCGACGGTGGTGGCCATGTCACTGGGCCGTTATTACAAGCACACTTTCGGTATTCGAAATTCATATAAATGTGATTTTGAAGTGACTGATTAATAGTCCATTCAGAAATTGCAACGGATCTTTAGAAATTAGAAATAGATAAACATGTCAGCTGAAATAATGTGTTATGAAATTGAAATCCAAATATAATTTTATGCTTTTTTTTATATGTTTAGTAAGTTCTTCTTTAATAAAAAATCATATTATAAATTATTTTATTTTGTGTCAATTTTATGCCTTTTTTGTAATTTTTGTTTACAATATTCTTGTAAGATTTGTATTTTAATAGCTTCTTTGAATAAATTTCAATCTTTAAAACTTACAAACATTTATTTTATTTTTACAATTTTTTTATAGCTGTCACATAAAATAATAAAACAAGTAAAGTAAAGATATCCATACAAAAGTTATTAAAATCGACCATCTTTCAATAAAACAAAATAGGGAAGGATTCGTTTTAAATACTTATACCTAAAATGTCTTCTTCTAAAATACAATGTCAAGTAAAAAAAGGCTTATTTTAAAATACATCTTAACTTTTAATATTTTAAAAGTTGACTTGTAAAATATGATTTTAGTATTATTAATATATATATATATATATATATATATATATATATATATATATAAAAAAAATGTTCAAAAAAAAAAAAAAAAAAACATTGCCCCTCAAAAGTGAAAAAAAAAAATGATTCAAACATTAGTTAATCTTGTCTTAATACATTTGTTCTCTCTTTTTGGATTTTCATTTTTATTAATTATTTGAATTATTATTATATTTGCAACTCTTGCATACATTAGTAAAATACTTCCTTATCATTTATATGCAAAATATTTAATTTTCATGAACTTTTCATTTAGAAATCTTCATTTTCTTAAAGTCAGAACCCTTCGTTTAATCATTATAAGTTATCACTAAAATTTCGGGGATAAAATTATTAGACAATGAGTATTAAGAAAATCTGACCATGAATCATCTTATAAAACTATTTATAAATGACTTACTTATGATTAAGTTAATATATTAAAACTATTATATTAATATACAAGTGAATTTTAACTCTTCATTTTTTTTTTAACATGGAGAACTAACTAACCAAATGTGACATAATTTAAAGCAACTTGATTGTTCTAGACTTTCTTCATACTCTATTCTTTTATATAGTCTTACTTGCTGGCTTCCACAGCAGAGACTGAAGTCTTGAGTTCAGTGATGGCTCTCTTCTGGACGTACTTGGTTCTTCCCATGTCGATTCACATTGATCTGCGTTGGCAGGAATCTTCAGGTGTACCATTAATTCGCCGGTATATGTTCTTATGGGGTTTTTCTCACTTCGAAGCAAAAACCCACAATTTCTTTACGTTAAAAAACTCAAACAATTAAAAAAGTTTCTTTAAGTTTTCTTCTGGATCAAGCCTGCATTGATACACATACCTGCACCATTGTAATTACAATCCAACAGTATCACCAACCCATAGTCAAGCATAACAGACCATGATTTGCAATTAATGCGATTCCACCATTGATTACAATACAACAAAGCAGTTGACATGTTGAAAAATGAGAAAAGAAAGTGTGAACAGAAGCAATTATAGAGTGAACCATGACGAAAAGGTTGAAAATTAATTCAAGAAAATGTGGAACATGTGACTCCGTACTGAATGACGGTGAAATAATAACACTAAAAGGACCACTGCAATCCTCTCTAATGGAATATACTGATGGTTCTACCCTGCATAATCGGCAGGATCTTAAAATCATAAAATTACACCCGTGTCTTCTAGTAGAATCCCTGACAACTACTATGCACAAAAATCACATTCAATGTGATGGACCATCCATCGTCACACAATGTACCAACATTGACAACTATCTACAAACTCAATGCTGGACAAGACTACAAAGAATCATATTTTGATTCAGACGTGATTTTCTTTTTTACAGAAGTTTATTCCCTACCTGGCTGCTGGAAACCTATTCCAGCACCCATTGATTCAATACTACTGCCACTCTTCTCGAGTACAGGTAGTATTAGGTATAAATACACTAGTGTAAATCTCCAAATGGAAAAGCAGCCCGCACATTCCAGTTTCCTTCGCCATCTGGAGCAACTCAGACACAACTTGGTGAGCATTGACTATATGACCTGCATATCATAACATTCGTTAAATAGCCTAGCTGCACAATATTATAGTTTGCAGTGCCATCTTTTCAATTTCAGATCAATATAAAACAACGCATTTAGGAATGAGATCCCCTATAGAGCAATAAAACCTTCATGCCATGAGTAAATGAGACCCAAATATCCGATAAGATGCCAAAATAAAATATAGCAGACATAATGACACTTGTATAAAAAAGTTATATACTATATTGCAAACCTCTATTTACTTAAGAGAGACGGACAAATTAAGAATTGCATATCAATAACATGGGGAATTAATACCCTCACCAAATTAACATAATGAAATATGAACTTTAACAAATCTTGCAGACACCAATTTTCTTTCTTTCTATATTTACTTAATAATAGGAGCTATTTTTACCAATTAAGTACAACAGGAAATGAAGCCAAGAGGAACTCGGTTGTTTGCTCGTAGATTTTTAACTCAGCTCATGGCTCACTAATATTCAATGTGAGGCAAGTTTACAAGCAGATGCTCACCTAGAGCTATTTGACCCAGCCTTATGAGCTCAATTGTATTAAACTAAATAGGATTACAAGTTACAGCTTAGAATTAGACAAAATAATCTCAAGAAGAATCTCAATTCCATAATAATTTTAAGAAATGTAAGATGTCTATTTGCTATATTCTCAGCTTATTGAGATAAAAAGTAAGTTATCAATTGCAAGTTTAACCCATTTTCAACATCCTCATCAAGGCAACGTAAAACAAAGCAGCATACCTCTAGAATGCAAAATAATTAACTTGCAAGGCTAGATTGGAAGCCCGCCACTCAAGTAGCAGTTCCGCTGCTCTTAGTCCTGCTGCAAACTAAGGATACCTGTAACATGATACTTTCAAAAGATAAGTTCATGTTGGAAATAAAGAGCCTCATTGTAATATACAAGAAAAAATAGCCCACCTTATTCGCCCCCTCACCCAGCTGTTTGGTCAGGACCGCCACCTTGCATGAACTGAGGAGAAGGAGCAGGAACAATAAATTGTGGTTGGCCAGGAACCGGTGCAGCAATTCCTGAAAAATCAACACACGAGCAAATCATTTCTCATCCTTTTATATGGAGCTTAAAGAAGTCGAGAGATCCAGCATGGATGCTTCAATGCCTCATTTTACAAGTACAAACATACACACAGAGTACCTTTCCAACATACATATAAAAAATATCAAGCACTCTTCACAAATTTGTTATGCACCACCCATCAAAACACCATTTTTAGCTATATTTAATCAAAACTGCTTCGTCTCAGACAATACCATGCTCCAAATTCCAACATAAATATGAGCACAGTAACTTAAATCATCTATATAACAAATATTTGCATGACAATATGCCAGTAACTTAAATTTCATTACATTCTCGGCTTATCAGTACTTGCTGAAAACTAAATGGTTCCGTGCTTACGTATTTTCAAGTTAATGTTAATTCCTATGGCTGCTGAAAAAAAAAATCAAGAAAAATATATGTATTGCAGCACTCTTGCAATCATACAAAATTTGGGCATGCGAAAAGTACAAGTTAACAAAGCAACAAAAGGGCACATCCTGAATCATAAATGAAAATTCTTTAGGTTTGAAAACAATACCACTGGGAAATGAGGCTTGAATGGCAGGCATAGGTGAAGTTGTTATGGCATTAACATTAGATCCCCCATAGGGCACAATCTGATGACCTGGTACTGTATAACCCTGCATTGCTGAATAACCATGACCACTAGGTACAGCCTGACCCAATTGTCCATATGGGTAAATAGTTGTATTCACTGTTCCCGGCACTCCATATAACTGAAGGTACTGTTGCCCCATGTATGGGTTATACAAACTCTATTAGACAAGATGGAAGTTGAAAAAGGTCAGCACTGAACAAACAACACGAACAATTCTCCTAAGACAATCAAGAAAGGTAATTCAACCTGTGGGTAGATGTACTCTGGTCCATATGCCGTATACCTGCAAAGATAAAACAACCACATATAATGTTGAAAAGATCACCTTTATAGCATGATTCTGGTGTAATACATCCTGATGAACAATTTAAATGTAGTTAGGAATCGTTATATCCAATTGATATAGGCTTTGCAAACACAACAAAACAAAAAACCAAATCTCTCAGGATAATGCTCTCCTGATTAACCACTACTGCATCGACACGAACAAAATTGACCTTAGAGGCCATCACCGTCACTTAACATCCAACAAAAGTGAAATGTGAGTTGATAACAAAGGAATAACCGCACAGACAAAATGTGTGTTGATACAACCAAGTACAAGGAATAGGAACGAAGACAATAATGCTTTAGCAGTGGAAATAAATCTTTCAAAGCAAATACTTGTTTTGCAATAATATGCAAATCACACTCACCCATATGGAGGGTAAACTAATCCTTGTTGATAGCTGTAAGAAAGCGGTTGCTGGTACCCAAAGCCTCCAACATAAGCACCGCGAGGTGTTTGCACACTTCCAACATAAGGGGAGGCAGGTCTTACCCGTCCTATACAAGTTAAGAAGGAAAGAATATCTATTATGTCGAGGCAGACCATTACAAATTTGAAGAAGGTTTGTTGAAAAAAAAAAAAAAAAAGCCAACGTTGGTTAAAAAGATCAATCAGAAATTGCAAGCACATATGTTACTAGATCAGACAGACAATATCACGTGTAAGTAAATTATAAAAAAAAAATGGTGGTCCATACGAGTCAGAAGATAAGTTTAGGGCAATGACAGTACTAAATCCTAAGGGGTGGAATTCGATCTCTTTCCATCGCTACTCTAATAACTTTATCTCGAGATCAGAGACAAGCCAATGGAAGTCCGATAATGATAACAATAGCAACGACAGCAAACGACAATGATGATGACGTAAATATTATAAAATGTAAGTTCAGCACGTTACATATCTAAATTCATTGAGAACGAGGGAGATAGATGAATTAGACACTGTACCATAAGGCAAAGGGGGTCGTGGCCGACCAAGTGAAGCCAAGTTACAGTTCGCCCTTCTACCATCAATAACAGGAGTTGGATCAGCACAGGCTCTCCTTGCAGCCTCGGGATCCCGGAAAGTCACCTATACCCTCCAATTCCATGCACACGAGATAGAAACCAAGTCATTCTACAGTAAATGTAAATCATATAATGCAATATGAATCTTCGTATAAGACACACAATCTGAGTCGCACAAAGCAACAAACTTCTCAGACGGCGTGTTGTTAGTGACAGCACAGCAACCAATAAATTCCAAAAATGGAATAAAAGAGATACTCACGAAACCATAGCCCTTGGATCGTCCTGTGTTCTTATCAGTGATGACTACGGCCTCGAGAATCTCACCGAACTGCTCGAAGTAGCGGCGCATGGTTTCACTCTGAGTCTCCCAGGCCAACCCTCCGACGAAGACTTTGGTGTAAGTGGTGTCCCCGAAGGGAGAATTGAGTAGCTGAAAGCCCGAACTCGAACTAGATCCCGAACTTGGACCCTGGATCCCGTGGTACGCCATTAACAACAACGATCACTATGCTCCGCCACAAGCACACGGACAACAGCAGCAGCGCCGGAGAGGAGAGGCAAAATCAATGAATCACGCAATGAATACAGATGAATTGAGATTGGGGTTGGAGTGCTAAGACATGGTAAGAAAAGGAAGAGAAAGAAGAAGAATTGCGTGTGGGTGTGGTGTGCGGAGAAAACCAAAAGGAAAGGACAAGAGAGTGAAGATTTAGAAGAAATATACTGAGAATCAAAGGAAGTATATATACAGAGAGAGAGAGGGAGGGGAGATCGAAAGGCACAGTTTTGAGAGGGTAACCTAGGGAATTAAAAGTGGAGAGAAAAAGGGGATTTGGAAATGATATTCTTTATATATTAAAAAAAGAAAAGAAGGAAGAATGGAAAAACCCTAGAATTGTGGTGGGGAAGAAGGAGAAAGAGAATTGGAAAAGGAAGAGTGATTGGAGTAAGAAGGTGAAAAAGGTGATGGTGAGAGTGAAAAGAATCTGGGTTTTTGGAAGAAGAAGAGAATCGATGATAAGAGAAAGGGTTTTTGGTATTTAGGGTAATGAATTGTGAATTATGAATTATGGTAGTTGCAGTAGTTGTTGTTGGTGATGATGATGTGTGTTGACAGGGTGGAGAGATGGAGGAATAGGAGGGAGAGTGGGAGAAAAGTGAAAGTCATTCATTGTGGCTCAAAGAATGAAGCAAATTGAAAACAAAGAGGAACAAGCAGCAACGGCCAGAAAGAGAGAGAGACTTGGATCAAAGGAATGAATCAATATGAATAGGAAAATTAAATTAAATTAAATTAAATAAATAAAAAGGAAAAGTAGAGGCAGGACTTCAGTTTTCGACACTTCCAGTTTTCTCAACCCAACCGGACAGCCTGCGATTGTGGTCACCCGGGACCCACACACTTGCCTCCTTTCTTTTCACTTTCTTTTTCTTTTTTAAAAAAAAAAACTATTCTATCTGAATGTCTTTTGCAATTGAATGTTTTTATCATAAACAAATTTAATTTCTAGAGTCAAGCTTCATGTTTTTAAATAGTTGTGAAACTTCTTTTATATTATCTGTTTTTAAATCTTATTTTCTTTTTACTAATTTATAAGAAGTAACTATAGGCACAATTTTGTTGCTTTTTGAAAAGTTTATCAAAAGAATAAAAAAACTGAGAAGAATAAACAGTTAAGGTTTAAAAGATAAATAAAAGTGATTAGATATGTTTTTAAGGTTTAAAGATAAATAAAAGTGATTAGATGTGTTCTCAATCTCTAAAATTAACATCTCAAATTTTGATTTATTTTTATTGTAAATTTTAAAAATGAATAATAACTTTAGACAGCTATTTTAAATTATCAGTGTTTGAGTTTTTTATCTGACTGATATATTTTAAATAAAATATTATCTATTTTTATCCACTTTGATGTTTTAAATCAAATATTGTCTATAAAAGATGTTTAATATATAAAAAAAAGTTAACATTATTAACATACATTTTTTCTATTAATTGAATTTTAAATTTAAAATTAAAATTTAAAATAAAAATATTAATTTCTCATCAAAAAATTAAAAAATATATATATTTCAATAAAAGAAATTGGTAAGTTTTATTAAAAAATTGTGATGGGTGAGGTGTTAGTATTTGTTTTGGATTTTGTATGTAGAAAGCCCACGCGGCTGTGACACGGATTGATGGATACTGTGCATCTCCGGTGCAACTGTTGGTGACTTGTCAGCAACGCTTACTCATAGCAACAATGCTCGTTTCATTATTTGGACAATGGAAGAAGTTACGTTATTTTTATTTTTATTTTTTTCAGTTCTGATCTCAAGTATATAAATTTGTAAATTAACCTTTAAGGTTATAATTTTCTACTTATTATTTTTGTATACAAAGTATCATATATTCTTTATTAAATGGTAGATTTAAAAAATAAATAAATTTTGTGATGAAGTTATTAGATTATAATTGTATGATAGGAGATTTTTTATAAAAAAATATTAAACTATGGTAAGAGTAAATTTTGATAAAAAAAAGTCTATGCCAATCGGATATATGGTAATAGTTAATTATTTAATATTTTATTTTTTTTGTTTTTGAATTGATTTTCATTTTAAATTTTTAAAACACCTATGATTTATTAAAAAATTTTAAAAAATTTTAAAAATATAATAATTTACCCGTTTTTTCAATGCTATTCTATTATAAGATTTAATATAAGTAATATAGAAAATAGTTGAATTGAAGATTATCACATTTTAAGTTAACTTTACTTTCAAAAAAAAATATAGACTTAATTTGTTAATTTAAATGTCTCCTATCCAATGCTATATTTCAAATTTTGAATGAATAGCAAACTTTTCATGGTCTAATTACAGATGGTAAATGAAAAAAAATAATATTAATAAAAGCGTTTAACTAATAATTTTCGCACAGCAAATAATATTTTGTAGTATTTATTTTAAAGTGTTATATTTAAGATAATTTCTATTAGATAGTAATATAAAAAAAAAAATTGCAATTTACTGAAATGTTGGATTATGGTATTTGCGGGTCTTTGTTGGTCCTGTGGTGTCACTGTTAGCAAATTTTAGTTGTGAGGATGGTGTTTGAACACGTGCAGTTGCACCTTGCTGTTTCAAGTTGCTTTCATGGTTTTTAAAATCCAAGTTTTATTATATCAACAGATTTTATTTATAACTGTATATCCTTAAAAACATAAAATAGATCTTTGATCTCTTTCTACAGTTTTCAAATGTTATTAGAATGATTATGATTAATTAATTGAGTAAATAATAATTATCTTTGTATAGTCAACTCCTCTCTCCATGAACCAATAATGGTGGTTAATCCACGTGTAGGGATGTCAACAGGACGGGTAGAGTACGGATAGTAGTTCCCCCGTACCCTACCCATTAGATAAATATTCGTCCCGTATCCGTATCGGGTATCCGTTGTGCGGGTACCCGCCTATTTTTTTCATATAAGCGGATATCCATCGGTACCGGCGGGTATTTACAAAATTATTAAAAAATAAATATTTAATCATAAATTCAAATAAAATAAAATAAATACATCATTGTCATAAATTTTAAATAAAGTTCAAATAAACTCAACTTAATACAAGTCCAAATAATTATAAAAGTATATATAAAATGACATTCAACACAATGAAAATTCTTTAATTAATGTTTTGATCAAAAAATCCACTTTCTCCAATTTATTCCTAAAAGATAAACAAAATAAATAAATAATAAACCTCAATTACCACGTGCCAAGTATTATTATTTTGATTCCATCATCTGAGAACAAGCATACCATAAACGTTATTGTCTATATAGGATTTGATGTATATGCCCAATTTTAAATAAAAGAAAGAGAAGAATGTCAAAGGTGTACTTGAAAGAAGACAACATAACAATACTATTGAAGTTTGAAGAATGAACGTCAACTAAATTCACACATACACAAAGTACAAGAGAGTTTTGTTAACATGTGTCATAAAGACATTGATTATGAATAATTAATATGTCTTAAAATATACAAAAATTCATAGCTAACAGTAATATTCAATGAAATCTGATCTTATCACAATTAATACAGTTTTATTTAAATTAAAAAACAAGAATACCCATAAGTATTGTATAGTAGTTATAATATTTAATTAATGTTTACCAATAAAAATTAAAAATAATTAAATAATTATATTTTAATGTTATTAAAAATTAAAATATAATTATACGTACAAAATTTAAATTAACAGAAAAAAAACAAAAAATAGTATTGAACATCTAAAAGATTTATAAAATAATCCGTGGCGGATATTCACAAAAAATATTGGAGGAGCCAAAATAATATAATTTTGAGATCATTGAATTTGATCATTAGTATAATGCTTCAAAGAATAACCTCTCTATTAAACAATTTGATAATGTTTCAAAACATGTGAAGAAGTAGAATCTATATTGTTTTCATTAATAGTTTCTTTTTTATCATTTTTAAACGACGAATTTATTCTTTTATTCTTTATCAATATACTTCTTTTGTAAATAATATTAAAAATTAAGTTATCATAGTCTAATAAACAATTGAGACACATAGTTATTAAAAGAAAAATATATTATAATTAAGTTACAATTAAAAATCGGTTATGAAAAAATATGTGATACATTTTTTTTCTATATTTCGTACAAAAGTGAACAAAAAACTGATGAGATAAAAAATAAAGTTTTCATTATCAAGTGAGACAAGAGACAAGGAAAGAAGAGCATAAATGAGAAATGAAAAAAAAAAAAAAAGAGTTTGTGTCTAACTTTTTTCTTCAAGAAAAAAGAGAGAAAACATATGAGAGTGAGAGATGTACAATTTGTGAAAAAATTAAAAACACAATAAGAATGAAAATAAAAATTATCTTAATAAATATTTAGTTTAATTACTCTTTTAATTCATGATTTTTGTTTTAAAATGTTAAGTTGGTCCTTCAGTTTTTTTTAGTCTCGATTTTGTCTTGATTTTTTAAAAAACTAATGCAATTTGGTTTTTTACTATCAATTTCTTTAAATCTCTTAAAATGTATTAATGATTCTTTCATTAAAATTGAAACTTTTAATATGGATGATTTGCTTTATGATATAATTAATATAATTCTAGTGTCAATTTTTTGACAAAAATAAGGACTAAAAGACAAATTAAACCTAAATATTTTTATTTTTTATTATCTATTAAAATTAAATGTTGTGCTTTATAAAATAAATAAAAAATATATAATTTATTTTTGATAAATCTTAAAATATAATACTCACAATTAAAAATTTAATAATTTTCCAAAAATATTATATATATATATATATATATATATATAATTAAAAAAATTTCAAAATCTGGTGGGGCCAGATCCTCCCTATCCCCAAAATCATCTGCCACTGAAATAATAATAATAATAAAAATGTTAATTTAAGATTTATTTGAGTTATTTATTTTCATTGCTTAGTTATTTTCAGTGCTTACAAATTTTAAGGATAATTTTATCTTTATAAAATTAGTTATATACATTTATATTATTTTAATTTATAGAATTAATTATTTTAATTTTCAATAAATATAAATGTAGCGTGCATTGATTATTTATTAACCGGTACTGGTTAGCATTATTTTTTATAAAATTAAGAATTGAAAAATTATACTAAATCAAGAAAAAGATTAATTTTAATTTTTGAAGAAAAAAATAACATATTTAAACCTATTCAAAAGATAATAAGTCACTTTAACCTTTAATCTTGGAAATTGTAATTTATTATTTGTTTAAATATTTAAAACTATTCAAATTTGAAAAAGATATGAAAGTGCAATTTTCCTTTTGTCATTCTAATTTTGTCTTAGAATTTTGACATGTTTAACATTAATTTAGTTTATCAATATAAATATTTACCCGTTATTTTTATTTTTGAAATTAATAAAAGATTCAGGTTCAAAATTTAATTATTCATTTTGATTTTAGTTTTTAAACTTATTCTGTAAATTTCACTTAAAAAAAGTTAATTGGTGAAGGAGTCTCTCTTGATTCTTAAGACGGTACCATTTTCTGAGAAACCATTGAAGAAAAAAAGAAATCTGTAATCTGTTTGTGGTTTGAATGGCGAGCAGCTGGAGAAGAACGTTGGGCAACGTGAGGTCCTTCGTGAGCAATTCGATGGGTGGTCTGAGGGGCGGAAGCAACCTTGCCTCGTGGGTGGTCGCCGGAACCCTAGCCTACTATCTCTGGATCAAACCCTCACAAGAACTCAAGCGCGAACAGCAGGTTCTCCCCTCTCTTTACTCTATTGTTTCTCCAAACTTCAATTTGCAAACATCGCACTCACTGTAGCAGTGGACCCCACAGGAAAAAGCCGCACTTGCCGCCGCCGAAGCCGATCCATATCGATACGTTGAGACTCGAAAACCCGTCCCCGATCCTCAGGTTTCAGTTTTGCACCACTCTCTATGTTCCAATTCCATGTACTCGTCTTCCGCTTTTGTAGTGAATTGGGTTTCAATTTCAACAATTTCAGGTAACGGGTTTGATATACGGAAAAAGAAACAAGGACAGAGAAAGCAAAGCAGAGGATTAGCATGTGAGTTTGTTGCCTATCCTATACCGTCACTACATTCTGAATAGTCAATGAAGCTAGATACATAGATAGATCCCTATCTTTCCGCTACATGTAAAGTGTGTTAGGGGGCATGGCTTCATCTTGATTCGTTGCTGCATTTGTGATGCTCTAGGCAGGGATCAAAAAGGAAATCAGTAACAATAAGGCATATCTTGTGTTTTAATGCAGGCTCACTTCCATCTCGGAAAAATATATATATACTGGTACTGTTTTTTGTATTGATGTTTCTGACAACATACTATATGGTGATGCAGTAAATTAGGTTGTGTTGCCTGTTTTACACATTTAGCAGCAGTGCTCTTTCGGTCAGCTTTTTCTTTGGTGTGTCATGCTATTATTTTCTTAGTGTTGAGAATCAACGTCTGTAATAAACATCCATGCTTCACGAGACTGGAGGGATGCTATAAAATTGTAATGAATAAGCCCTGCCATTACCCATGAAGCAATGTTAAGGATAGTTTCATGCTGACTGTTATTCTATCAATTACATTACATCGTGAAAAAGATTAAAAAGTTGCTGTAGTCGTTTTTTGTTGCGCCATGAATCTTGTGAGTTTGGGTGTTCAATATTTGGAAGCGCACCTATCACGTTTTAGTACTTTGATAAGTAGAGTATCGTAGATTTATGTATTAAACAATAATTGCGACAAATTCACTAATCAGACTAAGTGCATTAATAGAAACATGTATCTATAAGCAGACTAGTGCAAATAAAACTCTCTGAAATTTTATCAAACAGTTGGAATAAAAAAATAATTTGTGGAAGAACGTTGTTGGAGTAAAACATTCGTAGGAACCTGACTCATGCAAAGAAGAATCTCTCGTCCTTATTTCTATCTTTTTGCAATTTCAGCCATCTCTGTTTCCTCAAAATTTAATTAATGAGCTTGGTTCCTAATTTCAGATGTCTAATCCCTTGGAAAACCCGATTGTGGAAATCAGCACTGGAATAGAGGATTTGAATCCTGAAAAACCGTAATTCTATTCCTAGAAATTAGTATTCAACAAGTTGTACTTCATATCTAAACTGTAAACATGATTTGCAACACTTTTATCTCCATAGATGTTTGGTTGATCAAGCCAAATAGAATTGAAAGCATAGAAGGAGAAATAATTGCTTTGTATAGAAATTAGGTCAGCTATATACAAAGATTACATGATTCAACTCCTGCTATAAAATTGATGAAGAATTTGGACTAAATGTGAGAAGATAATAGTGAGAGAATCATGCTCCAAATTTTGCTTTGATGGAAAAATGAATCAACTAACCAACTTGCCCATGTATGTGGTTTGGCTCTTATAACTACACTTTTTGTCACATCAATTTGTTTTGCTTGATTGAGTAAGATAATTTCTTGCTTATGCATCATATGCACGACTCTCTGCTCCTTTTCTAGCTTAGGTGTGGTGAATTCTGACTTACGCACCATTTTACATTGCTCTCTTCATCTAATTCGCCTTTAGTGATGGAGCTTTTCACTTATATAACTTAGTTTCTCAATTCTTCTTCAATGCAAATACAAAAATTTAAACATTCATCAACTATTAATACAGAATTCTTTTATCATTTTATGTGTAATTTGATAGATTCTATGATCTAAACTATGATAAATAGTGGATAATTGCCCCCAAAAACTAAGTGTAAGAATTTATTTATACTCTTTGAAATCCACACAACGGACTTAATTACAACCATTCCTGTCCTTTGCTTTCTGAATTTCGTGCTCGTGACCTTTAAATCACAGACACCCCTACATAATAACATGTTGATAAGTTCGGACATGCTCCGGCACCAGCAGTTCTCGGACATGTTCAGCCACCAACAGTTCTTGGACATGCTCTTCACACAACTCACCGGCCATTATATGATCCTGAAAATGGAGTCTTCACATCACGGAAAACTTGGAACAGATGTGACTAGAAGACAAGATAAAGAATAATGCTGCAAAAATATAGTGGAAAATAATGTAATAAATAGTGTTAATATTGGCATAGGATAGCTAAGTGTATATCCAACTTGTTTGGATAAAGGATTAGCTTATTCTTGGGTAGACTAAGGAAGGAGTGACATCCAAACATTCCTAGGTTTCTTTAGAGAAGTCAAGTCCCACATCCCACTTTGCCTTAGTTAGCTCACGGCCAAAGGCCTATATAAAGGAACTCAAGTCAGCTTTATGACACAACTTGATTTGAAGAAATACGGGAGAGTTTGAGTTTTTTACGAGATTGAGTTTTTCTCTTTCTCTAGAGAGTTTATATTGATAGTGTTCAAGTACAATTATTTTTTGTGGTGCTCTTTAGCTTATCCAAGGTGGAAGACCTTAAGGAGATCAAGTTCATCTCCTTTCTTTGACTTCAAAAGGAAGCCACATGTTATGGTGAGATTTAATTTCCTTTTTTGTTTCCATTCTTGTTCGTTTTTTTTTTTCTTTTTCTTGGAGAACAATTTAGAGTTGCCTGGTTCAAGTGCAGACCAAGATTTGACCAAGAACCAAGAAACCAAACTAAATCCTCCGAGAGGCCAAGCAAGAAGACCGTTTGGCCTTTCCCCACCAAATCACCACTGTAATTCAAGAAACCTACTCCATTCTTTTCCTCATAGATTCCGCAAAACCCTACCAAAGAACCATGAAAGAATCCAATCTCCAACCTTATAAACCTTAACCTACCTTGATCATAGCTTGCACAAATTCTCACCAATTCTTGGCTCCAAGAATCATCCAAGACTCTTCCAAGATCTGACCCAAACCTTAGGTAAGTTTTCAGTCACCCTCACCCTTCCACATGCATACAAACTACAACTTACACAATCCAAGAACCACCCAAGAAAAGACTCAAACTAGGTGATTGTTATTCGTTCTTTGTCATCTTTGTGTCTTTACTTGTGAAGCTTACAAGTGGCAAGATCCAATCCTTCATTCTGTGGCTGGGATCTCATCATACCACCTCAATTAAAAGAACATTTTTTTCAACATCTCTTAGACACCGGCAACGAAGTGAGCTCTTATACACCTTTGAGATACTTCGATCATAGTTTTTCTAAAATGAACTTACATTATTAATATTAAACTTATTTCAAATTTGAAATCATTCAAAATATTATGAACTGTGAAGCATATTACCCTTCTTCCATTGAGAACAAACGTCTTTGTGCACAAAACCTTGTTTTTGTCTTGAATGTTAGTCGATGCTTTTGTTCCATTGTCGTAGTTTTTGTCATCTGTGTTTTTGTTAGTGCCAACTGTCAGCTGGTTTCTGTTGCCAGATGTGCCTTTGTCTTCTGTGGTTAAGAAGGGTGACGCTCCACCAACGTGGTGGTTGCCAACGCTTGTGTTTTTTGTCATTCAACCTTGTGATTTTCATCCATCTTAATTTTTTTTTTACAGTCATTATCATATGAAGATTTTAAAGGTTTTAAAAGATTGTTTTGGAAGGTGAATACATGAATCTTAAATCTCAATTTAGATTTTTGTTATGTAGATTATACATGTCTCTGCAGTTTCTTGATGCTTTATATTTTTAGCATTAGTCCATTGATCCCCTTGGTAGAAATTTATTGGAGGTGAAATCATGCAACAGTTCCTCTTTGTTGCCCCTTTTGGATGATTACCAATGAGTCAAAAAGTATTTTTGCTATTTAGAGCCGGATATCCCTCGGCAGAAGAATTAAATATCACAAAAACTTAGTTACGTTAGTCAAAATAGAATGTATTTATTTGATTGTCGAATGGGGGCAATCTGAGCAGGGTCTTGTGAACACTGACACTTTTGTCATCCTTGTGATATGAAGCTACTTAGTATTGTTAGGGTTTCCCATGTTTAAACTTTGTCTCCATTAGTTCGTGATGTTTGTCGGCATTGAGACTTTTGTTGTTTTATTGTTGTTCCCTTTTATTGCCTCTGCTCTATTTATTGTTTGTTATCTGGTCACTGGTGTACACTGTTTGAACTTGGTAGCTGGCACTACTTCTGTATCGGACTGAATATACACTAAAGCTATAGAAATTATGTCCAAATAAATTTGACTTTCTACTTGCTCTTTCTGAATTTAGTGGCAATATTTACACTTGTGTGATTTTCTGGCGCATCAGATTGAACTGAGATAGATTACTGTATGTAATGTAGAGCTCATTCACTACCAAAATATAGTTAGGATGCTGTGGTTACATATAATGTGACAAACAGTAAATGGATGTTGAATTTTTATAATTTGTCCCTTTAAATAAGTGTGCATTCTCAGCCGGCATTGCACAGAATCCCTCCCGCCCTGGTTTATCGTGTTGTGATCTGTTTTTATTTATTTACTGACCTGTTGTACGACCTTGCGTGTGAAGTTTATTTTATTATTGCCCTTTTTTAGATTTTATTTGTCTTTTATTACTCATTTGGTGAATATGATTTGATAGGATAAGAGAATAGAATGTATTAAGATAATGGTATGACATGGTATAATAATAAGATAAAATATTCCTATCAAGTGTTTTATGTATATAAAATTTTATACTAAACAATGGTAGGATATAATCTTAATGATGTTTAGATGACTTTTCATTAAAACTAATTTTAATTTATATATATATTTTTTGCAAATTATGAAAAATATAAAAATACAATTTTAACTAAATTATCCAATATTATATTTCTTTATGTAAGTTTTTATATTACAAAAGTTTTATACAAGAATTTAAATTTATATTTAATATTTTTAAAATATTGAAAGACTAATTATTTATCTTGAATATTTTAATAAATAATATAATTTAAATTTGTGTCACAATAATATATGTTGAATAAAAGATTGATGGTATATATTATGATATAAATTAATATCAGCAAAGTTATATTTTAGCAGTATAGTTACATTTTCTTAAAATTACAAAGGTTTGTGAATTAGTATTATGGGTAAAATATTTTTCTTTAAAAGTGTTTGACTAATAAAAATAAAAATTTTATGTTATGATTAATCATACAAAGAGAATTTACCCTATGCTATTGATCTTAGTTTTCTTAAGAATAAGACATATTAGAGTGACAATAAAATAAGTGTTGAGATAAAGTTATATATCATTTTGATACTAGATTACAACAGGATATGTTATGTTTTTTTTTTCCTTATATTGGGTTAGTAAATAGATCTTAAATAAGTTTTCTTAACCTTATCAAAGACTTTTGTTGCGCACTGAATTTTTAAATACATCAATTAATCTATCTTTACAAACTAGTTAACCTATCATTAAATAAATCAATAGGTATTATTAGTACTAGCGACACTGTGTATGTGAATTCGCATTTTTTTTTTAATTTTTAAAAGAGATTTAAGTTAAGATTAATAAAAATATATAGTTAATTTTTAAAATAGTTATTAAATAAAAAATTAAAAGAAAATATATGTACAAAAGAAATTTTTAAAATAATAATTTAAGACAAAAGAAGTTTTTAAAATATCAGTAAATTATTTATAAAATAATTAATTTTTAAAATAATTAAAAGTAAAATTGATATTATATATATTGTCATAGATTAACGGTTACTATATTGAAAATAGTTTAAATTCACATGAAAGAATTGCATTGCATAAATATTATTATTTATGAATGTGGTGGTTTGTTAGGTCTAGTAGGCTTTTTTTTTTAAAGTCCACAGTGTAGTCGACTTAAAAAAACGACTTTTAAAAAGCCCATATCTAACCTCTTTTAATAAATACAATAGATTATATAAAGTCAAACCTTTAAATAGGTTAAATGATGCAGTCTATCAATGAGATGGGAATTTTTGCATTATTGAAAAGGAACCAATTCATGGCAAACAAAACACAAACATCTTTTCGTAGTAATTCATTGAGTTTGGTCACTGCGTCTCACCTCAGATTGAGACAATTATTTTGTCGTGAAATTTCCTTTTACCAATAAATAGAAAAAACAAACATATAGAAAACAAGCAATAGTTTGATTATTTCACAATATACAAATGAAAGAGAATAATAAATAGTTTCTTCTACTTTCCTTTTATGGCATCATCATGAATTTGTGCCCCTTTCCTGAATTATCCAAATACAATGTAGTAGTTTGTTCACTTTTAGTCCCTTTTCCTTAGTGTTTCGAAAATTAGATTTGATTACAGTAAAAGTTAAGTATGTTAGTGTAGAATCAAAGTAATCCCATCAATGATTCAATGTCTCACCAAGTGTTTATAAAATTAGTTATGGAATGTTAGTGAATTTTGCAGATTCTAAAGAAGAGCCTAGAGTTTCTTTTCTCCTTCAATTATGAAGATTAACTTCAATGATGGAGATGGGGGGTTGCATTGCAATTTGCATTGCACCTCTTATAACTTTTTGAAACCTTTGTTTTATATTTTATCCATATAATGCCTTTCTTTTTAGCTAAAAAGTTGCTTAATTTCTTGTCCTCATCAATGCAAAATTGGAATATAAAGACTTGTTAGACACAGCACCAGACAGAGATATACTTAGGACGCGTGAGGTCTATTCCTTCTTTTTGTTGATCGACACCATAATGTTATAGGAAAATGATATTTTAACTCACATTTTTTTATTCATTTTTGACCCACCACTCTATTCACCCTTAGATCATCTATTTTAATTTTTTATAGTGATATGATGTGATGATCTAAAGGTGATGAGAATGGTGGGTTAAAAGTGGGTTAAAATATCGCTATTTAATGTTATATATGCATAATTTTTGGCTCCTTCCCTTTTTTATCAGACACACCATTTATAAGTTTTTCATAGAAATTTTTGTAGAGTATTTTATAATTTTTAACAAATATTTAATATTAATGGGTAGTAATTTTGAAGTTTAATATCTCCACGTAATTGATGAGAAGTTAATGATGATGCTGAAAAATAAAATTTGTACAATAGTGATAACTTGTAGAAAAAAACTAATGCAATTAACTTATAAGTTATCTATTCTATTAGCTTGTGTAAATATATAATACTGGTCAGTATAATTAAAACTTCCCAATTTTGTATATTTTTTAAAATGTTTAGTTATATTTATATAACGTTTTTTATTTTATAAAGTAAAACTATATTATTTGTAACTTTAGTCGTACTCATTGAAATGATGTCCATATTTAAAAATAATGCCCCTTCTAAAGTTGTTCACGCATATTACGAAAAAAATATACCACATTTTGAAACAAATTTTCTAATGTAAAACAACTTTTGAATAAATGTATTGTTTGGATGAAGACAAAGAAAAATGTATTGTTTTGATAAACATTAAATATTAACGTTAATATACAAAGTAAAATTATATTTATTAAAAAAATAGAATGAACAGAGAAAGGAAGAAAAAATAATTATTGATGAATGAAAAGAAGGAAAGAAAATAACTCTTGATACAATTTTACCAAAAGCATATAAAAGTAGTTATTAATCTTTATAAAATAAATAGATATTGTAAAAAGTAAAATAGAAATAATAATTGTGGACACAAAATAAATAATTTTTTTCATATATATAATTAATTATTAAATATGATTTTTTTTATGTGTAACTGAAAGTCTAGGAAAAACTTACTAAGAACATGAGACACACTTTTTAGTACTTGTAAATTGCAATGACGAATGTTTAAAACAAAAAAGAATTAATTTTTTTTATTAGTGTAAAATTTTAATTGCATATTTAATTTCTAATTTTTCAAAATTAAGTAATTTTGGGTCAATGTTAACAGAGAACAGAAAACATTACATGCACGAAATAATAATAAAACTTAACAAGAAACTTTAATATATTTATTCTAACATATACTTTAGCATTTTTTTGGTTAACAATCCAGTAACAGATTAAATGGGAATCAAAATGATTTAATTTAAAAAATTAAAAAGACCGAATAGTATCTAATTTAAAATTTTATAAGGACCAAAATGAATTTAAGGCAAAAGAAAATTACCTTGAACAGCAAAATTGGGTGTTATTAACGAAAGAACGCGTGTGGGAGGAGCGTGGGGAAAGCAGGTTAACCTTTTTGGTGTTTGGTAATGGGAATTTGTTGGGTTCTTTCCCCTTCCCACCATTTCATCCTTCAAAACCTTCGTCTCTTTCCTCTTTACGCTTCACACTTTAACAAACCCTAACCATCCATTCACGCGCCTCTCTCCTCGGATTCCACCAACTGGACCAGACAACTCACTCAAATTACCATTTCACATGTTCTTCCCTTCTCTTGTCGGTGGCCCTGTAATCTTAGTGAACCCATCATCAATTCCAAGGTTTTTCCAAGCTATATCAAACAACTTTCTTTCTGTTCAGTAGCATAAGTGTTGCGGTGAGATAATTTGGATCTCAAACTCTGCACTGTGAAATAAGTGATGAGGACATGGCTGCTTATAACAACAACAACAACCTCGAGGGAAGTGAAGAACCAGAAATAGGTGGTTTTCTTGCTCCGCGGGCTTTGTTCGGGCCAGCCCTACACCTCCAGGCCCAGAACCCGTCCCAACACACGGAGAACAACGATGGAGATGGGCCTCCCAACGCCGCCCGGCGCCCACGTGGACGGCCTCCGGGGTCCAAGAACAAGCCCAAGCCGCCCGTCATAGTCACGCGCGACAGCGCGAATGCCCTACACTCGCACGTGCTGGAGGTCTCCCTCGGCGCCGAGTTGATGGAGAGTCTCTCCACATACGCGTGCCGGCGAGGGAGAGGAGTTTGTGTGCTCAGTGGCACCGGCACGGTGGCCAACGTTGCACTCCGTCAACCGGCGGGAAGCGTGCTCACGTTCCCCGGACGGTTCGAGATAGTTTCCATAACGGGGACGGTTCTTCCTCCGCCGGCGCCGCCTGGTTCCGCCGGGTTGTCGGTTTATTTGTCTGGGGCGCAGGGTCAGGTTGTTGGGGGCATCGTGGTGGCCCCTCTGGTGGCTTCGAGCGACGTGGTGTTGGTGGCTGCTTCCTTCGCTAACGCCATGTTGGAAAGGTTACCCTTGTTGCCCTTGAATCACCACCATGATGATGACGATGAAGATCCACCTGCCGTCACCGGAAGCGGACACGTCGGAGATGGAAGGAACAACCCCTTCTCGTGGTGGTTGCAGAGTGAGCTATTTGAATTGGGTGGAAGTGGAAGTGCATCGTCTCATGCACCACCCAAACCTTCTCCTTTCTAGTATTCATAATTTCTATATTCATGCATCAATATTTTATGTGCTGCAACTATCAACACTCATCATTTCAAATAAAACATGTCAAGAATGTTATTTCCTCTTTCCAATGTTAATTAATATGTCTTAATTATGTCCTATCCGCTTTACTTAGTACTTTTATTAAGAATAATGATATTTTAATTATTAAATTTTTGATAATTTTCTTTTACGATACAATATGTCATCTCTTAAGTTATTTAGGGTTTAAGATTTAAAATTAGAATTGAAATATAAAATATCATATAATAATGTTTAAGGCAAGACCCACGATGTATAAGTGGCTTCTTTATCATGTGTAAGTTTAATTAATTAGGTTTCATATCTGAGATTGGTACTTTATAGGAAAATATATACCTAAATTCTTTGGTACGCTCACAAACCATATTATTTTTCCCGTTTAATTAATACCTAAATGTTTGGACTTGCAATCTATTTGTGGGTTTTGATGCTTTTAATAAACACGTGGGAGAACAAACACAGACAAAAAGCCTGTGTTGTCCCAGAACGTAACCCTAGTTTCTGCTATTTTCCGTCTCAACAATGGGAAGAGATGTTGAACTTCAACCACTTTTTTCTTTTTTTTCTTCTTTTTCTTCTCCCAACTCAACAGAAAGTTTTCTGACAATCCACGACTGTACTTGAAGAAGGTGCAAATGATCATCAATTATGTTAAATGGTTTTTTAACATCATAGTTTCTGATTTTTATGTGTACTTATGAGATAAACATAACTTGGAAACAGGTGCCAAGGTATTACCAGAACCAGTGACTCATAGAATCTTGAAATTGTGAAAATGTTCTTGAGCTCATAAAAAATAGTAAGAGAATAGTCTTTAAATGGTTTGCTTTGACCCCAACGTTCATGTCTGCAATATTTTAGTGGCACAGTTATCTGGATGAAGCTTATTCGGTTATTTCGATCACTTCTTAATGAAGACATAAAGTTACGAGAGACTACTTATACACTGTACTCAATACTCAACTACAGCATTTTAATTAGTACAAAAAAGAAGACAAAAAAAAAACAAATTCCTATATGTCTTCCTTTTATTTTACAGTGTGAATTTGGCTTGTGCTAATTGAGTTTAGCTTTTTACTTTTGATGTTTAATGTTAACATTTTAAATTTATTTGTAATGCTTTATCTATTTACACAAATATTACATTCCAAATTTTATGTAACTAAATGCGATTGTACAGCTCTAACATCTTGCATTCAACTAAGATTCGCTTTTTGAATTATTAACTATTAGTAATTTTATATAATTGGATAGATAAATTTATGTAAACAAATAAAAAATTATAAAAATGATAATGTTAACTTTAAATATTTTTATGTAAATTTAATCGTGCACTTAAGAGATTAAAAATACAATTAATAAATAAAACAATTCAAAATAACACATGTTTTATATGTTAATTGCATAAAACAATGATTTTAATGAAAAACAAAGAAACATCTCACTTACAATGTATTTACTACTGTATAAACTATTAGAGATCTTGTATTCATCCTACCCTTATTACTTTTAAAGTATTAAAGATCTCATATTCGTATTGGTCAGACATAAAACTAATCTAGAATATATTAGTTGAGATCAATTTTAAGTTAATTTTGTTAAGATTAAATTCACTTTTTGATATAATATTAAAATATATTATAACCAGATTCATTACAACTAGATTTCTTAGACATATTATTTCGATTATTGTCAAACAACTATCACTTCATTTACAAACATTTACATGTTCATATATTTATATGAGGGCGTGTTGAAGAATATGATTTAAAGATAACATGATATTTGAATCATCTTAAACATGAAATTATGAAAAGTTAGATTAGATGTGTAGTTAAGTCTTTTTAATGCTAGAGACAATTGACAAATCCTTACAACTCTAGGAACTAAAAAGATTGTGAATATATAATTTCAAGAATTATTTGATTGCTATATTTATTCCACAAAACTATCATAGTCTGTTATGATATTATGATTTTAGGGACTCCATTTGATAATGTACAATTTTAACTATTCAGGAGATATTGTTACTTTATTAATTTTAAGGGTAAATTTTAATATAAAAGAACACAATTTACTAGAGTATCTTTAAACAATTAATTTTCAACATTAAATTTATGGTCAATATTTTAATTTATATTATAAAATATTAATTATTGTAAATAATAAATCTTTCTCTGTCTACGTATATAACCACACATACAAATACACACGTGTACACTACAAAAGGGACACACAAAAACAAAGACACACATGGATACAAAACACCGATACAAATTTAGATACAAACATAGACAGGTATAGACACAAATATACACAAACATACAAGCACATTCCCACACACTACACCCACCAACAAAGACACACCCACCCTACACACATAACGGTCCATTATAAGTTAGGTCATGGACTTAAAAATTGTCTTTTAATGAAATTTGAAATTTGAATTTAATAAGAAAAGATTGATCAAAACTGTAATTTAAAAATTATATTAGATAGTCAAATTGGTTTAGATTTTATTAGTTCCTATTTCTGAAAATTAATTTACACATTATTTATATATACGCAAAGAAATTGCAATGAATATTTGGTGAATATTCAGAAAATTGCATAAATTATTTATAGAAGCTGAAAGGATAAAAGACATATTAGTGAAATTATTTTACTAAATTAATTATTTATTATTATTATTCTTATCCAAATTTCTATCACATTCTTTGTAATTAATATTAAAATGAAAACTTTTTGTGATTCTTTTAATGAATCTCTTCTGATTTTTTAACTTAGGATAAATTCCAAGAAATAAGTATGCATTGGAAAGAGTGAGAGGAAGTGATGTATTATAAGAACTCCTGGTATCTAAATATTGTGAAAGACGCTGACCATTTCCGGTAGCATGTTAACTTAGGTAAAAGTGTAAAAATTGAGATTATTGATTAGAATCACAAAGGTTATAGGATTCATATAATCATTGAGACCGTAATACGTAGATTTCACTTTATATATATATATATATATATATATATATATATATATTTATTTGATTTTACTAAGATTTGAAATTAATTCAATTTTAATCTTTAAAATTTTAAATAACATACATAAAAATAATTAATATAATAAAATATGAGAAAAAAATGTAAAATAAAATAATAAAAAGAAAATAAATCAAAATAAAAAATTTGTTTACAAATAACATTAATATAAATTTATTTATAAAAAAATAAAAATAGTAACAGAAAAAATAGATGAAATGAAATAATTTGTTATCGATCTTCATAAATGTCATTAATATAAATTAATTTATACAACAAATAATAAATAGTTATGTCAAAATTATACGTGAAGTAATAAATACTAAACATTATAATTAATAAATACTGAATATTATTAGGTCCTTACAAAATTGTGAGTGCAAGATTAAAAAAAAAATTATAATTATATTAAATTTTAATTGAGAAATGATGTGATATGTTGTAATTGTATTTTAATTATATTAATTTTTTATTAAAAAATAATTTTTACTCATATTAATATTTTATTTAATTAGGTGAAAAATAATTGTATGACTGATAAAATAATATAAAATTTTAATTATTTACAAAAAATTATAAACAAATAGTGCAACAGAAAATTTTAAAAAAATGACAATTTACATTATTTACAATTCTATTCGAAATATTACCAATCATGTTATATTATGATTCTAAATCTGACTTATAAATATTATATAAAATCATAAGGTCTTATTTTCTGACTGTCTAAATATCAATTTTTACTGCTTCGATTATCAGATAGTTTTGTACTTAAGAAGACACGCCGAAAAAACGAACTAAAATCTTAAGATACGATATTACATTTGGATGGGTGCGTAATCGTAAATGCATATTCTGTACGCATCCACACGCAAATGGAAGACATCAACTATACCGTGTATTTTTGGACTCTAGTTAATGTTAGAAAATGCGGCAGCAAATAACTAAAAAGAGGTAGAATGTCCAATTTTTCGAATAAGGATAATAAGGCATTTGATGGGAAAACTCTAGCATACTGGACTAGAGAAATTGGGTATTTTTTACCAGAAAAAATGGTAATGTAGTTGGTAGTTTCGACTAACCCAACAGGGCTTCAGTATTTGCAAGCATAAACTCGCCCTGAATGTTTAATTTTAACCCCTTAAGATGAGATTTCACAAATCAAGCATTCAAGGGAGAAGATTCATACAGCTCCCTGCTCAAAGGGAACCCGTACAAATAGTCGACCATGCAAACTAACAACAGCGGATGTCTGAAGCGGATCAATTCTTGCAGGTAAGTTCACTACCTGAAAAAACAGCAAATTTCAGTAGATATCTTTCAGTTAAGATGCTACGTCCTAACTTACTCTCAATGTCATAATATCCTTCTGAAAACAGTAATATACCAACATCTCTGTCAAGAAAAGGTACTTTACCTTTTTGAAGGGGGTAATTCCCCATGGATTATCAATGTGTTCTGGCGTACCAGTTATAACCAGACGTCCAACTGGATCTGATTGGACTCGCACCTGGATTTGTTATAACAAGGTCAACAATAAAAGTGGAACCCAAAGAAGCCATAATCAATGACAATACTCATTTAAAGTGAGTTTGTTTCCAAAATGAGCAAACAAGATTGTATCCAGTCTTTAGAAGTTGGATTCTTTAATGGGCTACAATATCGGTGCTTTTCACAAAAATGAAGGGCTAATACATCATTGCTCAGACAGAACCTTTTGCAATCATTATATATAAGTAGGTTTTATTATTTACAGGACAAATGAAGTCAAATTATCCGAAACATTTATAAAGCTATGCTGCCAGAATTTACCTCGTCAAAATAAGGCATCCAAAAACAACAGTATATCCCATCCCATTTTATACAGTTACGCTTATGAAACAATCTAGGCTACAATTTAATAAATTGAAGGATTTGATAATTATTTTAATCAAGTGTCACTGTTAAATAACTAAGGAGCACGACTTTGACGTTAAGCTTTAATATGTTTCACCAACAGAATAAAGTACCCAAATATCATGCCAGTTTTTCCAGATAAAAATAACTATGGATAAAGACAAGGAGCCACGGTTCTTACCTCCTCACGAAGGAGCCCGGGAACTAGGGCATACACCTCAAAACAATCTTTCTGGACACAAATACAGAAAACGGTAAAAAATTTATTAAAGTCTATTAATAGGATAGAAAATTTAGCATTGTGATACATGAAAAAGGACATAAATTAGATAAATAATAAAATCAAACTGACTTACAGTTTCCCGTACGTTGATCTTCACCCAGTCGGCTGGGGGTCCAATGTCCACCACTGGTGTGACCAATCTAACAAATAAAAAACTCGATTAGCCTTGATCTAATAAGTGGACTGGAACTTCGAACAAATATCAGTGAGCATATGTATCTTTTTCAGATTGAAAGTAGGGAATTTAAGTGGTTGATTTGATTGGGGAATCAGTAAATATGAAAGGAATCCTCACTGACAGAAAATGCCAAAAGGATCTCCCAGGCTATATTCACTTTGTCAGTTTGTCTGTGTTTTGGCTCAGAAAACCTTCGTTAGGAAGGACATAGATGCAGAAACCTTGAGGAAAAAAAGGATGCAGATGTTTCCAAGGACTCGAATAAGATATGTATAGTGAAGTATCATTAAAATGCCCCAGCCTGTCCTGGTTAATTCCTTATTTTATTTTGCTGAAAACCGATGAATCTAACAGAAAAAACAGCATTTATTGATTGTGTAACAGCAAAAAGAATTTACTCAATAGTACTAATTGTACTTCAAGATAAAAGGGATGGGTGGGCAATACCATGAATTAAAAAATGATTGTGGAGGGAGAAACCAACAGTGAACAGAGATAATGAATCTATGCACAGGACTACAGGTTAATTAACAGAAAAGACCAGTAACTTAACTGCCTATCTCCTTCTATATTTGCAGCTTTCTCAGCATGCTCCAAACCAGCTGGCGTCCTCTGTTTATTAATCATACCTAATTCATTGAAGCATAAATAAATGAGGTAATCAATTCAGAGAAAGTCGGTGATGTTAGTAGTGAGCATACCGATGCTTTTTAGGTTCTTTTCACGCTTTGGTGTGGAACTGAAGCTCTTGTCCTGTGCAAGACATGACAAACACCCCAGTAGTAAATACATTGCTATAAGAGAGAGTTACACTGAACAATAAAATGATAAAAAGGATAAGAATGTAATTTTAAAGGTCTCAACAGACCTTAGTAGCTGGCTCAGCAACCTCACCATATCCAAGAAGGCGCTGAGCATGCCAACCTTGCATTGCACGGGCTGCTGCATCCCTTCGTGCTCTACCTGATCCTGGAGCCTGGTAAACAGTAGTCTGAAAAAGAAACTCATTATTTGATATATACAAACAGATGGTAGAGGTTGAAATGTTGCTACATGCTTCGAAGTCATGTTTCAAATGCTCTTTTCCGTAAAAATTCTCCTTGCTTATCATTTGATGTAATCTAGACGTCACAAATTGAGGTCTTTTTAGATGCTCAGAAGTCAGAGCATCCTTCCATAGTTGACAGCATCACCAACAATGGTTGCAATTTTCGGCATTGTTGGCAACTATTTTGGTTTCTCCTTTTCAGTATCTTAAATTAATTAGTATGATAACAGCTTTTGTTGATGGATAATTTCTGTGCCAATTTTTTTTTTTTTTTTTTGTTTTTTTTTTTTTTTTTGGTTTCTACTTCTTCTCTTTAATGGTAAAGTTCAAAAGTTTTTAGCCACATCGACAATAAAAGAAACACCCCCATCACTGGTTTCCTAACTTCCTAATGAATTGTACCAACAAAAACCCAGGACTTTAGACTATTTCTTTTGTTTCATACACAACCGTAAAAGCCTAATGTTTTCATTCCAGCAGCCATTTTGTTCAAATTTAGTACACAGTTCACTCCTCAACCTTTGTGTCTCAGGCAAAATAGGAGCATAACTAACAAAAGAAGGAGCTTTATTCAAGTTCACATGACAAATGAAAACAACATATGATCTTATATAATAAAAGTAATCTTCTTGTGAACCTATGAAATCAAGGAACACAAGGGATAGAAAAAGAAAGAACATTATACAAACCTCTTTTTCCACATTTGGAGATTGATGGAATGATCCAACAGGGAGTTGTAGCTCCCCAGTCTCTCTCTTATGCTTTTCATACTCTAAAAGTGCCTGTCCAAATGTCCAGTTCAGGATAAAGGAAAGCAGAAGATCATACAAGTGACTAAGAAAAGGCAACAAAAATCACAGCTGAAATATTTGAAGGGATAAAAGCAGATAATGATGGCAAATCTTGGTTTTAGTTTAATAGGCGTTCAGTCCTATGACAGACAACACAAGTAGTGGAAGAAGAGATAAGTTAGCTGTCTTCTTTTAATTGATACACACTTCCTATCTTTTACATTTAGAGGCATGAAATATACATCAATTCAAACTAAAACTGATGCTCACTGGTTATTTCAGAAAAAAAAAAACAATTGCCAATTCCAATCATCAAAACTTAACTCAATTCTAATTTATCAATTATTACAATTAAAAAGATGAAGTATTTATAATAATTAGAGATAAGTTCACTCCACCAATTACCTTCTCATAAAAGATTCTAAATGTCCATGACACTGTAGTGCATGTCCTGCAAGAAAAAAATTCAATATAACTGAGCAGAGTGATACTTTTTTTAAAATGAATTGTTGTGAAAAGAAAAAATATTTTGGCTTTTGCATTCTGGAACCCTTAGTATGTGGCACAGATGTGGTCTTTGTTCCCCTAATATTATTCAAGTCAATCAAGTACCCTTTTAAAATTAAGCAAATGAGCCATCTGTTAAGTTAAGATAAAATAATTAACAGACATGGCAATGGAATTCCATATTAGAAATCCATTTGATTATTTGACACTACATTTAGTGAAAAAAGGAATTTGAGATTAAAAAAGTTATACTAAATATAATTAAAGGAACAAAGATAAAATAATTTATAAGATTAACAAAAATTAAAGGAACTTAAGATCAAATTATACCTCATGACATGAAACACAAGGATATCCTTATGCCAACCTTTTGGTGTCTGCTAACATTGAGAACAGAAACCAAAGACCCAATTTCCTAGGGTTTTCCCATGAGATTAGGCATAGGATATTTCTCCAAAAATAGTGAAAGCACTTGACAAAGTGGACCATGCTTGGTGGACAAGTGTTTGCACCTCTAAGAGACTAGATTACTAAGGATAAGTAGTCTGTTAAGATCAACTTTTGCATGTATTGGTTGTTGAAATATTCCCTATTTCCATATTTTACCTATGTAAATATAATTTGTTTCCTTGCATCTATCTGACAGCTGTTTAATTAGTAATTAGTAAATATTTTCAGATGGTAATTACTAGATTTAATTTCTTTAATCAAGTCATTTTGAATGCGCATTGATAATTAAAATTTACTACAAAGAGACAACCACTAAAGCCATTAAAAATCAATTTCAATCTTATTTTGAAGTGTTTCTTTGGGTATTCTGAACTGTAATGGATCAATTTATGGTATCTGCTATTGCTATCTTCTGTTTGGTTTTGCTTAAGTTACTTCATATTGGCCCAATGATACGGTTCATAATAAGTTCAAACCAATATGGTTCTGATTTGATTCGTTATATCAATGGTATATGGTTAATTTTGTACTAATACATGCTCACAAACTCTGCAATCTGGTATTGATGTATATATGTAGAATAAGAGAGAGAGAAGGAGAGAGAGAGAGAGAGAGAGAGAGAGAGAGAGAGAGAGAGCTTCATGGTTTAGTCAAATCTGGGATTGAACTGCACCATGTTGACCGTGTATGGTTGGTGTTTACTGTCATTTTTATATTATACACACTTGTATGGTTAGCATTTACAGTCAACTACCACAAACCTGTCCTTGGAGCTATAAAATAACAAATATCAGATTCTACATCCAAGCAAAATTTTGCATGATATAGTTTCAGAATCTGATAATGATGTTAAAGGCAATTCTACATGCATAAACTGCATACTGTATACTCATTCAAATTTGCAGTCTTATTACCAGCAAACTGTATGGATTTAGGTAATGGGTTTTGCTGTCTACAACAACACGTTATGTGATGAGTTCTGTTATATTAGAAAACTTATTAGATGATGGGCAAGGTGCAAGAACCAAAGGGGAACAGGGTAGATATTTCACATCTTCTCTCAACATCCTTGCAGTGTAAATTAGAGAGAAAGGTTCAGATAATTTTTCGTCACCACCGGTTGACATGTCATTGAATCTGAGAATCCCCCACTTGATTTCTCCATTCATTCAACTCTCAAAAATCTAAACAACCAAGATTCAGAAACTCCAAGGCAATTCAGATAGAAGATAATTTTTATTTTCCAACATAATCACACCTACTCATGTTTTCAACAAACGATATTATCAATAATTACATTATTAATTTCTTTAAACAATTTATTCTGATGTGGTGAATTGTGATTGGCTAATTAATCCAAATCAGCACAATGACTAGTCACATTGCAAAACTGCCAGGCAGATCAACTAATTCTATTAACAATTGGAAGTTAATATGTGATATCTTATAATAATAGGGGGACTGACTGGCTTGCAAACTTTTATGGGGAATAAAATCACACATGACAGGGTCCAAACTAGTGGAGGTGGGTGGGAGGGTCAAAAATGCAATTCAGCACTTGATGTTTTAGAAAGTAAATTGCCCATGTTAATAAGAAACAGTTATAAACAACTCAGAAAACTACAAAGAATTCATCGGTGACAGTAAATAGCAGAAATTCAATATGATGAGGCTACGAAAGCTTAATAAGAACTACAAAACAATTATACTTTAGGCCTTACTTTGGGGGGTTGAAAGACTCTCCTACTTGTCGCCACAACTTGGAGCCAGTTACCTACATATAACAAATCAATGAGATCAACTTTATCAGTTACTAGTAATGAATAAACTAAAAGGGCCTAAAACATTTTAGCACCAACTGAAATAAAAGTTATGGATGTTGATAGAAATAATGCAATTATAGTAATAATTAAAAATACAGCCTATTATATGTCATGTGACATATTTAATTATGATTAATCAGAGTGATTGTATATAAATGTAACGTAATTATGCTTGTATTTGTCTGTTGACATAAATATATGTTCGACTGCATAATTGTAATACATGAAATTCATCATATGTCTCATTCTCTATCATTCTAAACATGATACCAGGAGCCCAATCAGAAGCAACCCAAATGCCAAATAAACTAAACATGTAAAGATATTTCCTATTCCAAAATTTACAAAATAAATTAAAATCAAGTTCCAGCACAAAAAAAAAAAAAAAAAAAAAAATATAAAAAACACAAAAAAAAAAAA
>Ga0214544_1000389_pt1 | contig 77930 bp, 48 predicted proteins | sample CNSS3metaG_FD_160074 | JGI IMG/M metagenome (GOLD analysis project Ga0214544, IMG submission 160074) | Root nodule microbial communities from cowpea collected in UCLA plant growth center, Los Angeles, California, USA - CNSS3 | ecosystem: Host-associated > Plants > Roots > Nodule | place: USA...
AATGTTTAATAAAAATATCATTATAAAATTTATATAAAAGTTAAATTTGATCTCAATTTGGAGAGGATGAAATTAAAAATTAAAAAAAAATGGACTGAAATATAATTAAAATAACAAATATATGGACTAAATTGAGATTCAAACAATGACTTGACACGTGGCATGAATAATTTTCAAAAAAAAAATTAAGAAATTAAAAAAAAAATAAAAAAAATTCAAAAAAATGAGAAGCTGACACGTGGCATATCCTTAACACCGTTAACACCATACTAACGGAATGGGCCTAATTGTTATACATTTTTAAAAATATGGACCTAATTGAGATTAAAAAAAAATCTTAGGACCTATTTGAGATTTTTCAACAAAAAGATGAACTAATACCTTATTTAAACTATGTCTTTTAATCCTTAATAAAAAACCCCTTTTGGTTCCCAATTTTTTTTTTTAACACATTCATTGGAAACAACTTATCATGATCAATAATAACTTGCAAATTGAAGTGCATAGTTGACAAGGCGAGGGTTAGGGTTTTGGCGCATCGATTATTGCGGGAAAAGAGATTTGGGGAAAAATGGATGCCCAGATTGATCACTATGCGGTGCTAGGGTTACCATCGGGAGAAGAAGGTGCGAAGCTAACGGAGAAAGAAATCAACAAGGCCTACAGATGGAAGGCTCTGGAACTGCACCCCGACAAGAGGCCCGACGACCCCAACGCCGCCGCCAACTTCCAACAGCTTCGCACATCCTACGACATTCTCCGGGATGACAAGGCCCGTAAGTTGTTCGACGAACTATTGCGCGTCAAGCGCGACCGCGAGCTCCGCCACTCCCAGCGCGACGGAAAGCGCCGCAAGATGGTTTCCGATCTCGAGCGCCGGGAGCGCGATGCTAACGCCCCCGACCTCGCCGCCAAGGAGCGCGAAGAGGAGGCCAGGATCGCGCGCAAGCTCAAGGAGGAGATCGCGAGAATTCGTGCCATGCACAGCATGAAGGCAGCGCCACCACCTCCACCGGAAACGGAGAAAGAGAGTGGCCGTGGCGGCGGGGGAGGTGGATTGGATCAAGAGAAGGTTCTGAAGGTTTCTTGGGAAAAGGTGGGTGAGGATTATTCGGCTGATAAGTTGAGGGAATTGTTTTCAGAGTTTGGTGAAGTGGAAGATGTTGTCATCAAAGGGAGTAAGAAGAAGGGTTCTGCACTCGTTGTTATGGCCACTAAAGAAGGAAGTGTAAGTTTCGCCTTTCCATTGTTTGTTTATTTCGGAACAAGGTTTTAAATTGATGGTTTCAGATTGCAATCTTGGCAGCGTTGTCAAGGTTTTAGGGTATTCGCAACTGCAATTGTAGCCGCACTTATCTGTGATTTCTCACGACATAATTGTGACTTCAGTTTAAAACCTTGTTATAAAGAAATAATTTTTTTTGGAGAAATTGTTGAAAATAAACTTTATTCCAGGTTTACTAATTTGTAATTGTCGATTTATTCAGGTTGCTGCGACGGGAAGTGTGATTGGTCATCTTGCTAATCCGTTGCTGGTTTTACCTCTTAAACCGGCAACTGTTGCAGATTCTTCCAGTGTTCCGAAGTCCGCTGAAACTCCCAAATTGAGTAATCTGGTCGGTGCTGGATATCAAGCTTTTGAGGATTCTGTTCTGAAGAAACTGCAAAAGGTTTGCCATTAAGTTGTTTCGGGTTGCGATGCTCTTTAAATAGAGTTAATGTGTTTCCTTGTTTAGACTTAAGTTCGTCTTCAATTTTGATGCGGTATTTTTCGATCATATTTTTTCTGGTGGAATTTTTATTTAAATTAGTTAATTAGTTAATTTCTCTTCAATTTAGGTTTTTATACTGTTATTTTAATTGTTTTGAACTTAGTTTTCTGATGTGAGTATGATTTTGGGATCATTATCCCTCTGCTGTATTTCAGCTTTTTGTGATAGAATTCTTGTATTTTTCTGTTAGTTGTATTGTGAAATGGCTATCAAAGTATCTTGTGTGGGATGCTGTGATTTTCCAATACTTTTTTATCCAAGTTCAATTTAATTTGAATTCACGGTCCTCATATTTGTAGTCATGACCCCATCTACTTATGGCAGCGGATATAGGTTTTGTGGGTTGTCTAGTGTCTTGTATCCCCTTGTCATCTATAGCGAGTGTCAGGCCTATCGAATTTTTGTGTTAACAGGATATAAACTTTTATGCACTTTGTTTCTTTTTCATACAACTTAGCTTTTTATATACACATATAGGAGTGAAGATGAACCGAGTCAAGCTATTGATGCTTGGGCTTGACTTGGGAAAAAATCAGATACTTAAGCTTTGCTCATTGATTTAAACGAGCCTGATCAAAAGCTTTGGCATGGCTTGATTTAAAAAAGCAAAGCCTGAACTTAGATTATTTAGCTCATTCATAAATTAATTATTTTTTTTTGGATTTTTTCCTGTAATTGTTTTTTAACTTGATCAATGGACGAAATGTGCTTAAAATGTGATATGTGCTTAAAATTGAAAAAAAAGAAGAAAAGATTATTACACTCATAATTTAGTAAACAAAGAAATTGTAACTGATTGACTATAACAAAAAAACCTTTTTCAACAAAGTTTAATCTACATATTTCCATAATCCATATTGGAACACACACATTACACAACTGAACTATTCATGAGCTTTAATGTCGAGCTTTTAAATATTAGGCTTGAGTCATTTCAATAATTAAGCACAATCTCAAGTTTGATTTTGTTTATTTAACTAAACAAATAAACCTAATGAATAATTAATGGGTTGAGTCCAGATAGTTTGACTCATTTACACCCCTACACACGTAAATGTATATTTCAACTGCAATGTGACTTCTGCTGTTTGCTCTCCGCTATATGAAGTAGCTGATAACTGGCTTTCTGCAATCCACAATTAATAACATTGAACATTATCCAATATATGGAGCTTGTGTGCTTGATTTTAATTGAATTCAGTGGTGGTTGTTGATCTACGAACGACTTCCTTGTGTCACGAAGTAACTAGAGCAGAAATGGATGCACTGTTTTCAATTCTATAGCATGAAGCTGATATTAGTCCAAATCTGAAACACTAGTACTTGTGATTTTGGATGATCTAGTTACTCATGGATAAATGAATCTCTAGTGTTTCTAATTTAATTTTCTTATTTGTTGCCGTTCTATTGCAATGTAGTTCTATTAATCCTAAAGGATTCTTAATTATTGGACTCTGATAAATGAAAGGGAGAATAACAGTTTAATAAGAGTAATTCACTAAGCTTGAGAATCTGTCAAGGACGAGTTTTGAACGTGTTTCCTTAAATTTTGATGAATAAACTGCTCTTCTCTGTATAACGTGTTCATGTGCCTCCTAATACTGTTTATGACACCTGTCACTGATACCCCTACCTGTTTTATTTACTTCTCTGTGCAGGCTGCAGAAAAGCAAAAATGATGCTGTCAGAATGATAAGCATAAGATTCAATTATTTGGCACGGTCATCCCCACTTCTATGTTTAGGTACTGAAATTACCGTTGTAATGATTCATCATTAGTGATCTGTCAACTGATCTTTGTGTATCCAGATATACTAATTAAGGAGTAGCATACTAGAGACGAATGTTCCCTGTAGAAATTTTCTGTCATTGTGTAGTTGGTCTTACAGAACTGTGACTGGTTCATGGGTGTAGAATTTTACAAAACAATGTGAAATTTCAATAACTGTACATTCTCTGACGCCAGCCTGAAGTTTTGTGTGATCTTGTCTGTGTTTCTTGTTGTGTTAAATGGTTGAAATTTAATAAAAACTGCATTAAAATGCCTTTTTGCTACACTACAGGCATGGTTTTTGAAGGTGAAATAGTTAATGAAAAACCTGACAATGCTATCTGGGAATGGATAAAAAGATACTATATGGCCTGAGCTTCAAAGTTCGTTACATAGTAGCTTAACTTATTTTTGATTAACAAAAGTATATCTTTTTGCACCACAGAATCTATGTTAATGAGTCTTGTTGATTTTTTAAACTAAGGTCCTTGGTTTGTCCATAAATTATGACAGTGGCAAAGTTGTGAACTTGGTTAGAAAAGGGTGATATGTTCTTGAGTGATATTGTTTTGTATGCGTGAATAAATTGTCTGAAAACTAAGTTGTTGGACATTTGGATTAGTCCATTTTTTTCTAAGTCTTGGGAAAGTTCCTTTTCCAATTTCTTATTGTGGATATGAATAAAATACAGCATCATTTTTAGGTTACATGGTTTCAAATTTTAAACTCTGCTCGGAAAATTGTTTTTGTTTTTACCTCCTTTGAATTCATGTTTGTTGTTTTCGGTTTAAGTGTACTTACTTCCTATTCGGTTCTGAACATATATTTGAGGAATATTGCCAAGTTGATTTAAGTAATGGGAAAAAATGACCACCTCCATAGCCTTCATCATTTTCCTGGAACCATTTCTGTTTGTTTTGAGGAATTCTACTCAAAGTAATAAGGTAGTGGCAACTGGTTTTGATATGGTTATTTAGCCTACGACTATATAGGGCATGTTTGAAACTGCTCTCTCCCTTCTCTACACATTCTGTGATATTTGATAGTGTGTGTGTACAGATGAAATTAATTCTTCCTAGTTTCATTTTATTTTTCCTTACTTCAGTTTAAGAAAGTGAAACAAAAGATGCCCAACTCTTTCTTAATGCTGTGTGTTTTTTTGCTTGATTCTTAAATTGATCCAGCCTTGATGATAAAATAGGGTAGAGACTAGAGAACCAAGTTTTCTTTTAAAAATATTAATCAAATCTGACAAATAGAAGTATCGAGTCATTGTAAAACATTTCCAGTTCTAAATAGGCAGAAGAGAGAGTTAGGAGTTGAATTATACGGATAGCTTGGTTTCTAGCAAACCATACTAAGAGAGTTGAGTATTAGTAACACATTTTCTATTTGTTAAAAATTATTTAGACTACAAAATCATGAAATATTCATTAAATAATATGGGGGACTACAAAGATTTGTAGTTTTCAATAATTTTAACAAATATGGGAGAGTGTGGTGCGTAAATGAGTGTGCTGGTATTTTTCTTCTAAGAAATAATTATTGTTATGTTTTAAGTTGATAACCAAAAGATTAGTTCCACAGAATATCAATGTATCTACTACAATGCTTAGAAACACTCGTGCCTTGATGATCGAATTGTATTAGGGAGGGTGTCACAGGTTTGACTAGGAATGTATATGTTAACACTAACTGATCTGTAACTGATTTTCTGTACTTAATTGATTCTCAGGAATCTGCAAACCTCTGGTGATATAAATCAAGAGAAATATCTTTTGTTGAAAACCACTAGCTGGAAATTGAATCAGTTGTGTGGTTTTAATGTCATCTGGGCTCTACGCCACATGCTGTTGGGTTACGAGCAGAGATAAAATCAATACTGCTTGCAAGCAGATGGATAGTCAGAAGCCATCGATTCCCAAATGGATTGCTTATAACTTCAGTGTCAGTTAAATCCTGTTTTCTGCTCTCTGTATGCAGCACTTAACGGGAATGGAACTCGGATTAAACCAGATTCTAAGACCACTTTTGGAAAAGCTCTTGTTCAAGGTGCAGGACTAAGCTCTGTATAGTGTAAATTTGATAGTATTAGACATTGCATTGGATAGAATAATACTTAGGACTATGCTTCACTCAGCCATCCATGTGTGCTAGAATAATAAATTGTTGTATAAAAAGACTAGAGCTTTAGAACGTGCTGTCAAGTACCGAGGCTTTCTGAAAGTACCTTTTTATACTGGTGTTTGCCACACGACTGCACAACATGATTGTTTTTTCTGCTTTGCTTTTCAAATAATCCATGAATTGAAGTATTAAAGACAAACCTGAAAGATGCAATACCAAATCGGCAACCTTTGGAAGTAAAGCAGAAGTGAAGAATTGCACTTGAGTCAGTGAAAGACTAGCTCCACGAGTTGATAATGGCCAGTGACCAATGAAAAATATAGCCATGCTTCTTTATAAGTATTTCGTGAACGCATGGGTGAACCAATCAGGTAGCTGGTTCAGTCAATGGCATTATTTAAATAATAATAATTTACAGTATTTTTTAACTCAACATTTAATTACTAATCTGATTTTTAAAAACGGGGGTTTGAAAATTTAGAGTTCTTTCTTAGACTTATTAATGGATTAACTTGTTTGACATGAAATTATAGATGATTCTCTCCTTTGTAATTAAATGATTTGCACATTCCATGTTGGCTAAGAGCAATAAAAGTAATTGGATTCCGATATCTACGGGTAGAAAGGACCACAAATCTCTTATTCTTTTATGATGCTAAAATATTGGTGGCAGAGACTTAGAGCACCATGTGGATGTGATCATAGATACTTTTCATTCCTTCTATATCTGGACAAAATGTTCATACTGACATATCCAAACTTTATTTATTTATCTTGAAAATGTGGATCATGACAGATTTAGCTTTCTAACAAACTAATTCATTTGGGTTTCAGGTAAAGTACTTGCCTTTGTAGATGTAGATAAACTTTTTTATATAATGAGATGTTAAACACATGTTCTCATCAAAAGCATCATCTTTGTTGTTTAGGAATAAAACTTTGTCTTAAAGCCTCCACCACACACCTGGTTTGAAACTAAGACATTAAAGCTTGCGTTAGAAGGTTAGTGGTGTTATTCGTTGGTGTCGTAGTGTGTTATAAAAGGTTTTTACCGATGATTTAGAAAATTAGCCTTTAGTAAACGTTGGATGATAAAGTTTTTTTTGCATCACTTGTGGTTCGCGAGGTACATGAAGCTTTGCTGGAAATATTATAAAAATGTTAAAATATGGTGTTCATTAATGTGAAATGTGTTGAAATTAATAAAATTCTATATTGAAAATTCAAGTGTGAGTGTAAGTTTCACGTTGAGTAAAAATGAAAAAGTTGATGAAAATCCATAAATTTATCACCTTAAGATTTTTGATTAAAAATGGTGTCAATCTCTTATGTGTGTGGGTTGAGTTTATGTCTCATTAATGTTAAATCTCCTTGGTGATCCTTTCTAAAAAGACCTAACAGTAGTATCAGAGTCTGGTCCTGTATTGAAAGTCTTTCTGATAGTGGGTCAGGTAAGCGTGTCCTGTTAAGAAGAACGGTGGTACGAAAAATGATTCTTGATAGTTAGTTTTAGGATCATCTTAAGGTTTTGGATTAAAAATAGTGTCAATCTCTTATATATGGGTTAGAATCATGTCTCATTTATGTTATATCTTTTCAATAACCTCTCTCAAAATACCCAACACTCTTCTACATTTCATTCTTTGCAAACTTATACGGTATATGTCTTTTATTACAATTTATTAGTTTTTTTTTTTTTTTTGTCTCTGTATCCAACTTCTTCATCATTGAAAATATGTTTAATACGATGTTATGGGTTTGTCAAATGTGTAGCAACTTTACAAAACATACAGTGACAATATTGTATTTTAAGGTAGCTTTTTACATTGGTTATAATTTTAACCTGTGTTAAAATCTTATTTTTACAATAATTATAACTATAATTACTGTAAAAACTACAAGAAGAATATAGAAAACTTCTGCAGCAGAAAATAAACACCAAGAGAAAAGAGTATGAAGCACACATAGGAAAGTGAAAGAAAAAAAACAAACTAAGAGTGGGAAAAGAGTTATGTTTGGATCCATTCGCAGAAAACAGGGTCCCAATATTGTTACTTGGGTGTGTTTACATTTGTTTCCATTAACTCTTGCGGAAATAGATGATTAAAAAAAATAAGGGTCAAGAGGGTAGCTCCCAACTACCTGTATGATGAACTCTAATATTAATATGTGGCTTTCTTGTTTTTTATAAGTTTCTTCATTTCTTTCATACAAAATCATGAATATTATTAAGGTTTACACTTATCCAATATTTATATTTACACTATTATATAAAGAGGTTAACTTTTTGGTGTGCACATTTTTTTTTTAACTTCACTCTTTAATAAGTTTCTGTTTATCAATTTCTTTTTTAAAAATTTAACCATTCTTTTAATTTTTTTTTAAATTTAATATTTTTTTAAACTAAAATAATTATTCATAATAAAATATTACTGCAAAATAAACAAAATCTATAGTATTTTTAGTAGTATAATTAAAAATGTTACGGTGGCTAATACATAAAATATTTCTAAGTCCCTTCAAATCCACTTTTTTTTTTTTTTTTCATATTGTTAACGTCGGAAAGATCGAATCCACTTTAATTTTTTCATATTGTTAACGTCGGAAAGATGAAATCCAGACAATAGTTAAAACCAATTATACGTTCGAACGATGTCAAACCAAACACACTCGAAATCATAAAACGATTCCATAAGAAAAGACCAGACAATAGATGAAAAAGAAGACAAAAACAAAGTAGACATAAATGACACCGTGAAGCCAGAAAGAAATGACTCCATAGACATAATAAAGTGATTAAATGATATAAAAAGAATTTTATCACCTCCCACTATTTCACTATGGAATTAATTGAACCAAATGTAGACACTAAAGTAATACTCATTGGAGTAAATAATACATAATGAATCTAAATATGGTGTAATTTTGTTTCCACTCATTTTTTTTTTTCAGTTTTCTTCATGCTATTCGAGTTTGGTGATTTGGTCTCTCTTCAAGTGTACATGTTTTCCAAGATAAACAATTTCAAATTATTTAAAGAAACAAAAATTCCCTTTATATTTTTAAATAAATTTCTTAAAACAGTTTAAACAAACATAGCGTGGAATAGTTAATTTGATTTAACATTTCCACAAACATAAGGAGAGCTAGGCCAAATGCATATGATAAAGGAGTAAAGAAAGTTTAAATTATTGGTAACAAATTATGATCATCCATAACTATATGTTTAGAGGACACAAAACGTCATTAAGGTGAATTATATTTGAATTTATTGTTTCCCTCAACACAGCAAGCCCAACCTGAAGTATGGGTTAAAAGCATAGCATTTTGGTACCCACACCAACGTGCATTAACATTAATGATAATATTTATACATATTCACCAAACATTGCGAAGAATAATAATAGGTTGGTCCCAGATATTTTATGTGTTACCATAAGTGGTGGATTAAAGTGAAAAAAACTATGATGAAAAGTTGAACATGATTTTTGAATTATTATTTTTGGAACTTGATTTATTTTGATTTTATTTTAATTTTTCAATTTCAATTTGGTGCTATGGTATGGCCCAACGAAGTGAAGGCCTAACCTAAAGGAAACGGAACGCGAGCGAGCGAACAGTGTTCTGTGTTGGATAATTGAGGTTGTGAACAGTGTGGGAAGTGAGAGAGGGTTGTTTCTTTGCTGGCAGAACAAAAAGTTATTTGTATTGTTTTGCGGGTGTGCTCCAGAGCGAACCTTGTTGAAGCTGTTGCGTTTCGTTTAAAAGCGGTGTCGTTCTCTTTCTCTCTTTGTTGCGCCCACAAATATTCCAAAAACCTCTCTCTCTCTCTCTGTGATTGAACTCAATTCGCGGGGGGCGGATTCCGGTGGCGATGGCAGCGGCGGCGGCGACTCCATCGTGGCAGCCTCAGGAGCAAGGGTTCAAGGAGATCTGCGGCCTCCTCGAGCAGCAGATTTCGCATTCTTCGTCCGCCGATAAGGCTCAGATTTGGCAACACCTTCAGCGCTACTCGCACCTTCCTGACTTCAACAATTACCTCGCCTTCATCTTCTCCCGTGCCGAGGTATTCCTTCGCCAATTTCGGCTTCACTTTTCTACTGCTATTGTCTCTGCTCCGTCGAAACGCCGCTTTTCGTATGTGCTTTGCTTGCATCTATGTGCAAGAGTGAGGATCGCCTTGCGTGGTTTTGGTCTGATTATGTCTGCGTTATGCGGAGCTCTTGTCGTAGTGTATTTGTGCTTGATTTGATTGTTCTGAGTGAAATCTGCTGGACTTGATGAAGGTGACGCTCCAGCGAGTTTTATTATCTGTTTAGTATTACTTTATTTTTTTAATTTTTTTGTCTGTTGCTTTAACTTTGTTAATATGCACTGATCGGTTAATGATACGACACTAGAAAACACTTTTGTTTGTTTTTTAGTGTCTCTTAACTGGTTTTACGATATGTTGTAGTATGTTTGGTTTTTGTCAAGTTTTCTGGAAAATCGTATCAAATTTCCAATTTAACAGTGAAGCAACTTTGTGAAGTTTGACTTTTTCTATGTTTGTTACGTGCGTTATGCGTTTTCAATGCGAAACAAAATACTATCAGGGTGTCTGGAATCACATCTAAAAAGGTTAGAATGCCAGATGTTTTAAAACTGTTCAAGTGGTTCTTGGAAATATTTGATAAGACTTTATTTGTTTATTTATTTATAAAACCACATATGGTGTGGCAGTTGTGCTTCAAGTGATGTTGCATTGATAATAATGGTGCTGTGGTGATTTTCAATTGACCAGGGAAAATCAGTGGAAGTTCGTCAGGCTGCAGGGTTATACCTGAAGAATAACCTCAGAAATGCGTATAAATCTATGCAACCTGCCTACCAACAGTATGTGAAATCGGAGTTGCTGCCTTGTCTTGGTGCAGCCGATAAGCACATAAGGTCTACGACAGGAACTATTATTAGTGTTGTTGTTGAAATAGGAGGAGTTGTTGGGTGGCCTGAATTGTTGCAAGCCCTCGTAACTTGCTTGGACAGCAACGATCTAAATCACATGGAAGGTGCAATGGATGCATTATCCAAGGTCGGTTTTCCATTTTAGATTCAGTATGTTATTCTTAAATTATAATTCTGGCTAAAATAAAATCTTCAAAGAAAATGCAAGTACTTTCATTATATGAATTGGTGCTAATACTGAGATCCCTGTAGAGAAAGGAGATAAGTTTGTTATTATTTTATAAAGAAGGATTTTTATTATAATGTGAGAATAGAAACAGAGGTAAGGAGGATTCTAGGAATCTTCCTTGGAGAAATGCCTACAAAATTATCTAAATCAAAGCAAGTTACACGTAAGCATGGACCCTCGATTGGATTTTTCTCAAACAGTAATTGAATGGTTGGGTAATTAACTGTTGGATCGAATAAAGTCCAGCTACTCACGTCTATTGAGTTGTAGTAGAGTGCTTCCCACCATTTTCTAACAACTCGATCATCTACATGTTTTAGTCACGACAAAATAAACAGACATCTGTAAAGAAGATAAATAAGACATCAAGTGCCATGTTTTTATTGCACTTGTGGTTACATGAATGTGTTTGGACACGCCACATGTACTTCTCTGGAACTTCTGTGGGATATATCTCTTTGGAAAGGGGGAGGGGCAGTGGAGAATATTAAAGTACTAAGTGGGGTTCAATCAACACGAATGGGAGATCTTGAAGGGGCTAGAATAAGTGTTTTTTAAATTTGGAATTGTGATATCAGGAATGATTATGTATTATACATTATCTTTTATATATAAAAAAATATAACATCTAATGTTTAATATCCTTTGCTATTGTACTATTAAATTTTTGGAAAGTTTTTGTGTTCAACCCATTGTAGTGTTTGACTTTTTGCTACTCAAATAAGTGGTTAACCTTTAAAGAGCATTTGAGGGCGGGTGGGCTGGGTCAATAGGTTGTAGAATGTGGTACAGAGTGTCCATATAGATGGAGATTTGAGTTTATATAGATTAGGGTTTTAGCATTGGTGGACTTATTGCATTGCAGTGTCAATGACATTAGAAAATTTCCTTCTATTTTCCTTTTAGATTGGGTTTGACCTATGTTAATTCAGTGTATTTATCCCTCTATTTTCTCTATTTACACCTGGTTATAATAGTAACTGGAAAAAAATTGGAAGTAATTACTCAAATTATAGAAATAGTGTACTTAGTATGCCCCCCATTAATTTTTTATGCAATTGATATATTTCTGTACTGTTTCCTGTTTTATTAATAATCCCTGTTTGTATTATTGCTGTGACTTCTGTGATTGTAACAAATGAGGGTAAAAAAACTTTGATGTAAAAATGTGATAAAAGATAATGATCATTCGGATGAGACTTAATCTGATGTGGGAATCCCGTGTTTCTGTACCAAATCCATTTTCTTTCAGGTTTGATGGAAGCTTTGATATTGGTTATAGCATCTAGCATGTATCTTTCATGGACCCATGAAAACATCATAATCAGGGTTGCCAAAATAGGAAGTCTTAATTGTGTATTTGGTTGTCTTAGCTTTGTTAAAATCTGATTGTTATCCATTGTTTCTTTTCCTGCAACGTTAACCTCATGCTTTTTGAACTGGTGCAATGAAATCCTAATCACACTGATGCTTGAATGGCATAAAATGTGATGATGTGACGCCTCTTCATGATTTTACTTAGTTGAAGATAGTGTGGCACAATCAATTTCAATCTGATAGATGTAGGGGACTTAAGTTGCACCAGTTTTGGGAATTACAAGGTAACCTTGTTGCAATTAAAAAACTGAGGGGATGAAAATTGAACTTTACTAAAATTAATGAAATCAATGTGTTATTGAGCAAAAAAAAAAAATAATAAAAGAGAAGTGTCATATATGTATATTTTTCTCAATCTCCTTTTGCTAACCATCTCCCTTCCTTCTTCCCATGATGCCAACTCAAAAAAAAAAAAGAGAGTAAGGATTCGTTGGTGGGTAAAGACTGGAACAATCTTGTTCCTTTTTGAATTTTTCATGCAAATAAAGTTCTTGATTTTTTTATCTCTGATTTGGTTGATTTAAAATTATGGAATGACAATTTGTATCTACTATTATTTTAAAAGGCTAGAGAAAGTGCAGTCTTGGCAACTGATTCTTAATATTTCATAGCATTTGTTTCTAGCAGTACCTTTTTAACATTTCATTTTTTTACCGTGCATGAAGATTTGTGAAGATATTCCTCAATATCTTGATTCTGATGTACCGGGTTTAGCAGAACGCCCTATTAACATATTTCTTCCTAGATTATTTCGGGTAACATCAGTTTTTCCTTTTGATAATTGTTTTATTTCACTTCTTATTCTTGTATCCTCCAACTGTGTATTCTTTTTTTTCTTTTTTGTGTCAGTTTTTCCAATCTCCTCATGCTTCATTGAGAAAGCTATCACTTGGTTCCGTAAATCAGTACATCATGTTAATGCCTTCTGTAAGTGTATTATGTCTCAGTTCTCTGGTTATTAAAGAACTACTGAAGTTTGCAATTTGTAATAGTCTTAATTGTTTTGTGAAGGCTCTATATGTATCCATGGATCAATATCTTCAAGGTTTGTTTATTCTCTCAAATGATCCTTCTGCTGAAGTGAGGAAGTTGGTGAGTTCTTAATTCTTTATATGCATATATATGTAACTCGAATAAAGTTTATATTTTTCTTTTTCCATTATTGCTTCATTAGTGAATTACTCAATGCTCCTTTTCCAAATCCAGCTGCTGGTTTGAATTGCTAGTAATTGAAGGCTTCGGTCTATTGACTCTGCCTTCTGCTCACTGTGTATTCTTTTGTTTTACACATCAATTATTTTGATGACCTTTACTGAGTAAAGGCTAGATCCTGTTTGTGTTTTCTTGTAATTTCTGATAGATTTTGCAAGGAATTTCATTAACTTTTTTATGTCAAATTTAGTTATAACTATTTTTTAGTAATGTTGGAATCAATTGAAATCATCCTAGTTGCTACTCATGACCAGGTTTGCGCAGCATTTGTTCAGCTAATTGAAGTCCGACCATCTTTCTTGGAGGTGAGCATTTTGCTATGGTTCATTTTAGTTTTTCAAGTTAACTGGATGTTCTTATATTTTCAAGATTTTTCACATTGCAGTGGTTTATCTGTTTTTTTCATTCTGTCACACTATATCTGGTTGGTTGTTTACTTGTTTGAGTAAGTAGAGGTCATTAAGAAATCACGAAATCAGAATGTATGGCATTGTTTTATATACTTATCTCGATTTTATTATATGCATTTGTAATTTTTCAACTAGTTGAACAAGCAAGCACCAAGTGTTATTTCTTTAAAATTAATGTTATTTCTATCTGCTCTTTCTTATCTAATGCAATTATTAATTCACTGCAGCCACATTTAAGGAATGTGATTGAATACATGTTACAAGTCAACAAGGACACAGATGAAGAAGTAGCCCTCGAAGCCTGTGAATTTTGGTACTATATGTATTTGGATGTTATTTTCTTGATGGTACAACTAGTAGCTGGAGTTCATCATGTAGCTTCTAGATGTTTTAATCACAACCAAAATAATAAACTTATTTAGGTGTACTTTGTTTCATTGTGTTACTTGCTTTTCTCTTACTAGGAGGAGGGGTTTCAGGTGGTTGTAATGTATTCTAATTTGAGACATGCAAGTTCAAGTCATACTGTTGTCTAGCAATGTATGTTTTCTGTTGTTGGATATTAAGATGGCATATGCAGAATCAATCAATTTATTGTTTCTAAAATCAGCACGCTGAGGCAAATAAGAGTTCTAAGTTCAAGTCATACTGTTGTCTAGCAATGTATGTTTTCTGTTGTTGGATATTAAGATGGCATATGCAGAATCAATCAATTTATTGTTTCTAAAATCAGCACGCTGAGGCAAATAAGAGTTCTATGTATCTATTATGTAGTATGCTATAGTCTTTGTTAAGCTTATTTAAAATTTCAAACTTTACTAAAACTCTATCTTTCTTAAATCCTGGGATTTTTTGCTATTTTGCTTCTTTTATTTTATAATGATTTCTGTTGCAGGTCTGCTTATTGTGATGCTCAACTGCCGCCAGAAAACTTGAGAGAATTCTTGCCTCGTCTTATTCCAGTAAATCAAATTATACACATCCTCTTTTGTAATTGTATTGTATCCCTGTGTAATATTGGAATTTGAAGTTCATTTGTTGCATCCATGTAGGTATTGCTCTCAAACATGGCTTATGCAGATGATGATGAGTCACTTATTGAAGCCGAGGTTTTGTTTTGGATTGATTAGTGTTTAGAGGTGGATTGGGACTAATTCTTGTTTGTAACATCATTTGTTTGAATTCTTTTTCCAGGAAGACGGTTCTCAACCTGATCGGGATCAGGTCTGGTTGTTTATTAGTTTACTTACTGGGTTTTCTTTAGTTTGAGACCATCAGATTTCTAATTTTATTTCTTTTTCACCATAGGATCTTAAGCCTCGATTTCATGCATCAAGATTTCATGGATCAGATGAAGTAGAAGATGACGTATGTTGTACTTGCTCTATTGTTTTGTTATTCTTATTATTTGATTAATCCTATTTCCCTTATTTAATAGGGTTTATGTAGCTTTTGAAAGATGAGCGTCAAAAAATGCTTTGCAATTTGAAGTCACAATTTTTATTTTTCATATTTATAGGATGATGATGTTGTCAACACATGGAATTTACGGAAATGCAGTGCAGCCGCTCTTGATATTCTTTCAAATGTGTTTGGAGACGAGATTCTTCCAACACTTATGCCTATTGTTGAGGTGATTTACACTTCTTGTGATAATTTTCTATATCATAGTGGCTAAGAATGAGTAACAGTCAAACTAGTGCTCTATTAATTAAAGTCAGACCAGGCATAATGGTAATGGGTGAGACATAGGTGTATATATGTAAGACATCAACTATTTTATGATGCTAATTTCTCCACATGCCTTATTTTAATTTTTGTGTGGATATACTAAAGGTTAAGAGAATTTGTGCAGGCTAAGTTGTCTGCTGGTGGGGATGATGCTTGGAAAGAACGGGAAGCTGCTGTCCTGGCCCTTGGTGCGATAGGTGAAGGGTGCATCAATGGTCTTTATCCTCATCTGTTGGAGGTATTTTCTGTTTTTTTGGTTCTGATTACTCAATCCAAAAGCAACTGGTTTGATTGCCGGAAAAATTGTTGAGCTTGTTTTAAAAATTTGATTAATGTATGCTTGAACGATTGTGTAACTTAATGTATGCATGAATCTGTCTTTGAATATGTCATTAATATTGATATTGTATTTTAGAGTTATTCAGAGTATCTAATATTATCTAATTGTATCCTTAAATCTTTATCACTTACGGCTACTTCCTCTATTTTCTTAGTTTCCAAGTTTCCTAATATCTCATAATTTGTTTCTTTGTTATTGTTAGGTTAGGATCAACATTAGTAAAAGTAATGGTTAGCACTCTATGATTTACATGCATTGCAGTTCATCTTATTGTAATACATCACATAAGACTAGTAAATGTTATTCAAAGTATCTTTCTTTCTATTCCCTCCCTTTTATACCTAAAGCCCCATTGGTTTGTGCATGTTTGTGTCTTGCTTCTCTAGCTGCACAATATCTTTTATTATTTACTAGTTTTCAAAAAATATGACAACTTCTAGAACCATTCAAGCTTTGCGAATTACATAGTGCAATCTTTCCTTTTTCCCCTTTTGTAGTGATCTATTCCTTATGTTCAATTATTCAATCACTGTGAGTTAATTATGATACTGTCTGGATGAGGTGTAATTTACAACTCATGTTCAATGTTGTTAAAATTGCAATCTAGATTGTAAGTTTGCATGGTCTTACTATCTTTCCTCCCTGTCCTGATCTGGATCACATCTGAAATCACAAATTGGTAAGATTGTAATGAGATCATACAAGTTAGTCAACTTAAGATTTCGGCACTGTAACTAAAAATAATAATTTCCACATTTCTGCTTTTTTATTGCCTGAGAAAATTCTAATCATAGGATTAAATAAAAAAAGTATCAAATATCTGTCTTGAAGCATTCTTCACCATCTTGTAAGTCCCTCTCTTGGATCTTATGGTTATAAAATGTTAGTTTTTAAGTTTGCTTTAATGTTCTTGTTTATAGATCCTCTCCTCTTTTTTCTGTGTTAGTATATATTTGTATATTTTACATTTTGGTAAGATCATATAATCCTTGTTACAATTCTACATTCCTACGTTTTTGAGATCTTGCAACACCCATTTCGATCCTGAGTAGAATCTCAATCTTGACTACATTATTGATACTGAAAAAAGAAAAATGTTTTGTCACTATGAAATGAATGCTAATGTCGAGTTTTGGAGTTATGGTCATGCAACATTAGTTTTCGGTTAGCTTTACTGTTCTTATTTATAGTTTTCCCCTTTTTTTCCTATGTGTGTGTGTGTGTGTATTAATATAATATTCATTTTATTAAGATCCTATATCCTTGTTACAATCTTACATTCCAACATTTTAAGATCTTGCAACCACCTTTGGGTCCTATTTAGAATCTTAATCTTGACAACATTATTATTATTATTGACACTGAAAGGAAAATGTTTCTCTGACAACATTTTTGTTAATTTTAATGTGGCCCTTACTTCTTACTAATTCAGATTTTTGCACTATTCTTTATTTATAGATTGTGGCCTTTCTTATCCCGCTTCTAGATGATAAGTTTCCTCTAATACGAAGTATTTCATGCTGGACACTATCTCGGTTTAGCAAATTTATTGTTCAGGTATAAAAGCACTTTTTTCCTCTTATGCTATTGCACTGTTATGATTTTTTTTTTGGTACTGATACTTTTACAGTCCTATAAATTTATGTACTTTTGAATATTTTGATCATTTGGATAAAGTTATTTTAATCCTAAATACCAATTGCTACAAATTCCTAATTATTAAATTTACTAAATATATCTCAATATCTTGTTACTATTTGGTATATATTTCTAATCTATATTAATGTTACATTCTCTATTCCTGATATTATTATAACTAATTATTTTAATATGCTCCATCACTTTCATATTTGTGTATTAAATATTCAAGTTTGAACTTATAGATGTTGTAATGTGAGGAGTTTCAAGTTTGTAGATATACCTAATCTTGCACCAGTCTCAAAGGATATTGATCCACAGGAATATTGTATGTTTCCAGATAATTGTAAAATTTCAAAACAACGAGTGGATATTATATATAAGATCTATATGAACTGATGTTTAAGTTTAGCCATGCAAGGATATTGAGCAATTTACTGTGTAATTTTGTTTGAGTTTGAATTTTGTGTGTTTTAGGGTATTGGACATCCTAAAGGCTATGAACAGTTTGATAATGTTCTTATGGGGCTTCTACGAAGAATTTTGGATGACAATAAGCGGGTACAAGAGGCTGCTTGTTCAGCTTTTGCAACCCTGGAAGAGGTTCTGACTACAATTTCTGTTCATTTACCCTTAATGAATTGATCAAATTACTTCATATATTTTAAATTTATACAAGTCTTAAATTTGGTTAACCAAACTTATGATAGGAGGCTGCTGAAGAGTTGGCACCGCGCCTGGAAATTATACTGAAGCACCTAATGACTGCATTTGGGAAATATCAAGTGATTTCCTGACCTTAATAATAGTTAATACATAATATTTGTGTTTTGTTTCTTGTGTAAGGAATCATGTTTCGATGAACATTAGCTCTGTATTGTGCTACATTTCCCATCATTACGTGTATGCTTAGACATTATTAACTGTAGTCTATTGTTCTAAATTGCAGCGGCGAAACCTAAGAATTGTATATGATGCAATTGGAACTCTAGCTGAAGCTGTTGGGGGAGAGTTGAATCAGGTATACTAATTTTTAGCAGTAATCCATTCCATGGATGGACAATCAAAGTACTTCTTTAAACTGATTTTTCTTTTTTTCTCATGGTCTATTACCGATATTCTCTCCCTTTTGCTTCAAGAGACATTTCTTTACCTTGTGTATTTCTCCTTGCTTTGCAGCCTGCTTATCTTGAGATTCTAATGCCACCATTAATTGAGAAGTGGCAGCAACTTTCAAATTCAGACAAAGATCTTTTTCCACTCTTGGAATGCTTTACGTCAATAGCACATGTACGGATATTGTTTTTCCACTTTCTTATGTATTAAAAAGTGTTTTTCAGTTTTGTTGTCATCTACTGTTCATAACATTTATTATGAGTGTGCATGTTTGAACTTTGAATGAGTTTGCTGGTAGACTTGTAAACCGTGGGTTGTTCTTTAACGACATTTCCCTACTTATTTGTCAACAAATATTCCGCAGTAGCTAATTGAAGGTTATGAAGCTGTTGAACTGGCAATGTGCAGTATATCCTCTTGACAGTATTGGCACAATGCAGAAGGCACTTGTCTATGCATTCAATTTCATTTGAAACAGCTGAAGCTCATCTTATTTTTGAACTTCCTAAAAGCTTGCTTGTAAATTTGATACAGCTTAGGGGATTTTATTTATGTTGCTAAGAAGTCTACTTCAAATTTAATTCCAAATGAAGTTTCAAATCATGTATTATTATAAACTCATAGGCTTATGCTGGAAGTTGGGAGTTAGGTTATCATTCTGATTCTCATGTTAATAAATGCACGGGATTTCGGGAAAGTATTGATATAATTTGAAATTTTTGTTTGGTATGTTTTTTCTTGCTCCTAATGCGGTGCTCAACTGGTGCAGGCTCTTGGTACTGGTTTCACTCAATTTGCTGAACCTGTATTTAGGAGGTGCATAGATATAATCCAGACCCAACAGTTTGCTAAGGTTCTAGTTACTTTTGCTCAAATATCTCTTAACATCTAGTTTGCACTATATCCTGTTTAAAAACTAAAGTGTTGGTTGTTTCCTAGGTATTGTCTGACATTTCATTTGTCACGTTGTTAGTGCTACAAGTTTTTTCCTTCTTAATCTCACATTCAAATGATAATCTACCATGTTTTCTCATTAGTACTGTGGTACACACACGCACATATATATATATATATATATATATATATATATATTGTTGACATTTTAAGGTTTAGGTATTTAGACAAATTGCATATTATTATTGACTTGATATGAGGAAACCTACAGTGATATGCCTTATACCAATAATCATAACTAAATAAGGTAACAAATCATAAGATATAAGGAACATGTGAACTGACAAAATAGGGAAACTACTACGTAGAAATATTTTTTAAGATAGTCTAAATTGTTTTTGGATATGATATTTGATATTACATGATATTCTAGCGGTGTGAACTAATCAAATGAACACTACTTAGAGGTTGCTGTTATCTCTTGTGTATATTTTTCTTTTATTCAGAACTCAAGTGCTACTAGTCATGCTATATATGTTGACAGGTATCCAATATACACATAAACCTAAAAAAGTGTCAAATGTTGTTATTATGTTCTATACTTGTGTTTGTTATCAAATTAATGTTTGCATATGCTGTTTGGTTCTAAAAAAGTATTTCATTGACCACCTTTATTTATGATCTGTCCAACAAACTACTCTATAGCTACTTAACCAATAAGGTCCGATTTTGAAATTTATTTTATCTTCCAACAAGTTAAATGTATTTTATTTCAGGCTGATTCTACCACAACTGGGGTTCAGTATGACAAGGAGTTCATTGTATGCTCTCTTGATTTGCTTTCTGGACTAGCAGAGGGTCTTGGCAGTGGAATAGAGAGTTTGGTACTCATCCAAAACTTATATTTTCTAGATATGAATGAAATAGTTTGCATCAATTTACATAATGGGAGCTTTTTTTAGCTTAGAATATGGTGCAATTTCTCCTTAATATTCTTCTTCATATCACGTGCATTAGTTGTTAAACTAGTTCTTTAAATTTTAATTCCGAAACAGTTCAATGGTTTGCTATTAGTCCACCTTTTTTACCTGTTTTGTGTAAAATATGTCGTTTTGTATTCAGGAACATACTTGTCTTTTTTTAAATATTGTTTTTTCGTTTAATGATTGGGCTTTTACAACATTAGAAACATCTATTTATTTATTATTTATATTTGTGCAGCATTTTGATCAGTTTTCTCTAATTAAAGAGTTAATGTTTTTTGGGGACATAAAGCCTGCTGGATTATCTAAAAAACATCAATATGACCATAAAGTTTGCCTTTTTAAACATATTCGTGAATTTATGGTGGTGCTTTCTAAGAAACCTGGAGGCATGAACACTAGTTTGTTTCTTAGCATGATATTATCTTTTCTCTACAAAACAAAATCTACTTCTTTAGAACAAATCAATGTTAAACTAAAGGCATATTTTCATAGAAATTGCAACTTGTGCTATTCCTAAAAGGCCCTTGCCACCAAAAAACCTGCAATCCCTCTTGGTATGTAAAACTTGAAATGGACATCAATTCTGTCTTCGAAAGTTTCCTTTATATGAGTTTTTGAGATTATCTTGATGTACCCCATTTGGCAGGTTGCACAATGTTCTCTGAGAGATCTACTTCTGCATTGTTGTATGGATGATGCTTCTGATGTTCGACAAAGTGCCTTTGCCTTACTTGGAGACCTGGCACGAGTAAGTTGAATGTGTGCCTTCATGCATTACACTGAAGCGCACATAGCCATAAACTGTTCCTTGTCCTGTTGTATTTTGGAAGTAAATTAACTTTTTGAAGTTATCAGTTTTCTTTATTTAGGGTTGGTTAAGGAGGGGATTGGGTGGAAGTAAGTCTGGGTCTCTACCCAAACATTTATTTTTATATTGTGGGGTGGCAGGGATTTTCTTTGGACTGTATCATAGTTGATGGGATTCTGACAATGGTAATTTTGGCTAGGTGTGCCCTGTTCATTTGCACCCTCGTTTGTCTGAGTTTCTTGAGGCTGCAGCCAAACAGCTGGTATGTATGTGCCTGATACAAATTTGTTTGTAGGTTGCATTTATTTGGCCATTTTATTCTAATAGTGTCTGGTGTGCAGGAGATTTCTAAGGTAAAGGAGGCCATTTCAGTAGCAAATAATGCATGCTGGGCGATTGGAGAATTAGCCGTTAAGGTATGTCATTTTAATGTCGCTTTCTGATAAAATGATAGAAGAATATGCAAAATAGAATCTTATTTGGAATTTGGTTTGAATGATATAGTTATAAGTTGTTATTATTAGGATAATTTCTGGTTTAGAATCTGTTTAGACTGCAATGAATATTGTGATTATTAAACGTTAGCCATACGCCAAAAATGATGTATATGTATGGACACGGTAGAGAAGCCTCAGAACAAGCAGCTGGTCTTCAACATTGTAACTCACTCTAGTTTGCCCCAATCTGCTCAGTTCTAGGTGTCGAACCTTGTAAATATTTTTGACACTTCTCTCCAATTTTAAAAAAATGCAAAAAAGAAACTGTAAAGTCGTTGAGAACCAGGTTATGCACAACCGGACTGGCTTTTTTGTGACCTGGCATATGCCCAGATTCACAATTCCCGTGATCTAGATGCAACTCAAGCGATTCTGAGTGCAACCTGAGTTGAAAATTAACACACCTTACTTTCTCTAGGTGGCTTTAGGAATCATGTTGAATTGCTATACAAATTATGATTGTTTCAGTTATAATAACTATGCAAGCAACTAGCATGTTAACTACATCTCTAACAAAGTTACAGGTTGTTATCATGAATGTTCATTTCTTGAACATAAATTTCCTCTAACATGTTCTTTATGAATTATATTCATCTGGTAGCTTGAATTCCGACTTCTGTCCTTGTTTTTCTGAAAATTCCTATCCGTATGCATGTTTAAGTATCTGACTATCTTGGTTTGTTGTGACATAAGAATTAGGTTGTTTATGACCTATTTCATCCCATCACCCAATAGAGTTAATGTTAATTTTGACGGGTTTGGATTTTGAAAATGAGACCCAATGTGATTTGAGGACAGACTAAAGTTAAACTTCAAGTCCTCTACCTAATTCAGTTTCCTATATTTTTTAGAAGCGTGCTTTTTTAATAGTCATGTATTAATATGATTTCTTAACTCACTGGATAATATTATTTTTACTTAAACATATTTTTAAAAAGTACTATATGATACACCCTAACTTTTGTTTTATACTTCTGCTAAACCAAACTGTTTCATTATTTGGTTTTTTGATTGGACGGGGTTCAGGTTAAATAAATAACCCATCAAAATTGCAGGTCAGTTATGGCAGATAAAACCATCTCACAACACAAACATTCTTAGTTGCGATGAGACTTATGTTGTAGGTTCTTGACAGATAATTTTACCTATATGCTTGTAGTATTTTACAGCTTTGTATATTTTGATCATTCATGTTTCTGTTTGACGACATGAACATTAAATATTTGAATTTTGAAAAGCTTTTTTTCAATCTTAATCTCTCCAACTCCAGAATAAAAAATGGAGCACTGTGTAAAATTACAAGTCCTGATTGAGTATTGGAGTAGATTCCGCTGACATGGTCTTGTTGTTTTGCTAAATATTATGCAACATTACATCTAGTCTGACGTCTTTGTTTTTCAAGGTTGTTCTTCCCTCATTGGTTTGATTTTCATGTTTCGGATATTGGTAGTAGTGTGAATAGCTTATGACATTAGCTATACCATGTCATATTTTATTTATTTTGTCTAAAATCAGTCTTTTGAATTTCAGGTTCGTCAAGAAATTTCTCCTGTTGTCATGACAGTAATTTCATCCCTGGTTCCCATTCTTCAGCACGCGGAGGTCACTATCATTTTTCGTTCTTCAATTATAATTTTGATCATGTTTAGTTGCTGATTGTGTTTTGCTGTTTATAGGGACTCAACAAGTCACTTATAGAGAATAGTGCAATAACACTGGGGAGGCTTGCGTGGGTCTGTCCAGAGCTTGTATCACCACATATGGAGCATTTCATGCAATCCTGGTGCACTGCTTTGTCAATGTATGTTGTTGTAGTACTGACCTTCAGACGAGCACATAACAAATATCTCCAGTTCTCTTCAGTTGCTGCATTAAAAAATGTTTTCAAAATCATATATGCTTTTGCAATTTTTAGTGCACATGATAAATTGTATTCCTATTCATTATAGAAGTTTGCGGCTCATTTATTGTTTTCCTTTTCATTTCATCTTATTAGATGTTTAGGTTGGGCTTGAGGATTCAAAACATAGTGTATTCAACTAAGTTGAGAAATTGGTTATAGTACTGTTCCCTTGGTAGTGTGATCTGTTCAGTTTCAGAGGGTGGTGACTGGGATTGTAGATGAATATTTTTTTTTTTTTTCATTAAAAGATATGTGGAGAAGATCTGATGAGTGACCTAAAAAGCAGTTGAGATGCATAATCTTTACTTTAATGACATTAAAATAGTAAATAAATTTGAGCAATCTCCCTATTATGTGCAATTCACTTTTCCCTTAGAAATTGTAATAACTTTTTTTTTTTATAAAACCTCTTCTGTGAACTATGTTTCTATTCCGACACAATAAAAATAAAGCTTCATCATAAATCTGATATTGTGGTAGTTATTTTACCGTCAAATACTTATATTGAGTATACCATTTAATGTGTTAACAGTTGACAATTCCTTGGGAGAATAAATGGTATTGATGACACAATCATTTGATTGTGTTAGAGACATTTTCTAGCTTTAAGAGCTCAATGTCCAGTATTATAATAAAGATCTTAGAGAATACTTGTCTGAGAACTTAGAATAGTCAACGTAGTGCATGCAATCCTGTATTTATTTAAATATTTGAAATCCATGGATAAAGGAGAGTAATCATTATCTCAACATTCACACTTTACAAATTGAACATGATTTTAGATGACCACAGTTTCATTCTAGGTTGTTACCTTGTATACTGATTTCTCTTTGATGATTTTTTTGCAGGATACGAGATGATGTTGAGAAAGAGGATGCTTTTAGAGGCCTATGTGCTATGGTAATCTCCTATTCGCACTAAAATTTTAGATGTAGAATTGTAATGTAATTGGTATCTCACACTTGGTTTCAGGTCAAAGCTAATCCTTCTGGAGCTCTAAGTTCGCTTGTTTACATGTGCAAAGCGATTGCAAGTTGGCATGTATGGTTTAATCGTCAGTATGGTCATCTTAAAACTTAAAAATTGCTTTAAGGGTTTTGTAATATAACTGCTTTTGTTAACGTCTATAGGAAATACGGAGTGAAGATTTACACAATGAAGTCTGCCAGGTCTTGCATGGGTATAAACAGGTTAGTGTTTCTTCACTTTAAAGCACACATCTACCTTTTGGGTAATCTTATGTTTAAGTTATAGCTGCAATACTCTGCTCATGATAATCGAACTACAATCTTATGTTTATGTTGTAGATGCTTCGCAATGGAGCATGGGATCAGTGTATGTCTGCTTTGGAACCTCCAGTAAAAGAAAAGCTTTCAAAATATCAAGTATAATTTGTGTGAGCTTTTGTATCTTCTGCGTTGACCTTGTTGGTCGTTGTGTGTTGAAAAGCAATATTGGAGTCCGGATTCATATGAAGCAGGAGCTTAGTCTGGGTCCAAGTTTCCAGACAGGGTAGCAGTACTTGTACAATTCGTTTGAGCTTGATGATTACAAGCAGTTCCACAAGTCTCGAGATCTGATTTGATGGAGTTTCCCATGAGAAATGTACAGGGGAATGATGACTTTCAACCTTTAGAAATGCTTGATTCTTTGTTGTCTTTATAGTTAAAGCCTTAATTAAAGGCTAGGAGTTTTATTCAACCCTTGTGCTCGTCGCCACAGTTTTTCAATTTCTATAGTTCAAGTTGATAGGTTGTGTCTTGGTTACACAGTTTTGTACCACCAGAGAGGGAGGGGAGGGGTATATGATCTGGCTCGTAGTTTCCAGAGTATTTAGTTTGTTAAATTGTTTGTAAGATGTAACTTGGAAACCGATTTCGACGGTTTTGCCTTAGGCAGCACATCATTTAAATTTTGATTGGGACAATAATTATTTAAATTTGTGCATGCGTCCGTGTCTTTATTTTTATGCTTTCATCCCATGGGAAAAAAATCTTATGTTGTCGATGCCCCTAAAGCTATTTAATGTCTACAGTAGCTGTTGTAATTGTAGGTTAAGAATAATTTTGATTCGAACTGCTCCAATGCACCCCCTTTTTTCTTTCAGCGTGAAGGTCGACGTGTGACGAAAGAAGAAAGAAATTTAAGAATTTTAATATATTTTTATTCATTGTGAAGATGGGATAATATACTTTATGGGGTGCAGGAAAAAAAAAGCTTGCAGGAAGAAATGCTCTTTTATTCACTTGGTGATTTTTAGCTTTCACTGTGTGACCCTTGACAATATTAGTGTTTTCTAATTGAAGACCTAGTTTTTTTTTTTTTACAAATTTCTCTTGATTTATATACCCTTGGTTCCCCCATTTTTCCTTCATCTTTTTTCATTTGTCTAAAGAGCCCATCTATACTGAAGGGCATCACTCGGTTGAAGATCACAAGTTCAACCCATATCCTTGCTCAAGGAAATACCGCTTGAACCAACTTCCTTTTTCTCCGTAGAATGCTGTTTTCAAATCGCTTCCTCGTTATCCCAAACTTCTTTATAGTAACTATTTGGGTTTCGTCATTCACTAATCCACCATCCGTGGATTGACACAGCGTCATTCTTGTTTTCATTATCCGTTTTGTTGACTGACCTATCCAACGACGACTGATAGGCATTTCTTGCAGGCAGTGGTCGGGTAAAGTTATGTAAACAAGAAAGTGGAGAAGTGGAGGCCGAGTATTGAAAAAAAAAAAAAGGGAAAGAATTTCGTTGGTTTTAAAACAAAGAAATTTATACATAATCTAAGTTTCCCAGGTGGGAAGGTCCACCTCAACATGCATCTCCATCAGTAAATGTCGTTTTCCCCCATCACTGTGAGAGAAATACTCGCTGTTGAGTGTTTCTTTCTCCAATTGGATGAAAGGAATTTTTCGAATGATTTTTTACTAGAAGATAAATACTTTTTGTCATAATTTAAGTAATATCCTATTTAAATTATTTTTATAATGTTATAATACATCATCAAAATTTTAAAATAATAATGCTATGTTAATATTGGATAAAGAATAATTCTGACAATAGACTGTGTTTGGTTCCTGACTCCTGTTAAGCAAAGCAAAATCTTTTTATCTTCTAATATTTTAAAATTATACTCATCAAAGTTATTAAACATACACATCTAGAACCGATTAATAATTTAGTATAATATGATAATATTTTTATATTAATGTAGTATACTGTAGAAATACATAATACACTCAGCTGTTGTTCATCTGGGTTTATATTATGTCTCTGTTTCTTTATATTTTGGACGCTTTTAATTGTTATTTGCTTCCATAGAATATCTCAAACCACAGCTGCGAATTTGTGGTTTGAAGTATTCATATTTGGCAATGTTACAACTAAGCAACTTTTAAACAATTTTGGTCTTGCAATTATTGTTCTATCCAAGAAAAGTTGGCATTACCAATGCCAGCACAAATTTGCATACATTGATGTTCAGTAGGAGACACGTATATAACGTTGTGGGTTGAGAAACTGATTCTTGGCAGCTTCCCATTCTATTCTTTCCCATTTCTTTTTTCTTTTGATATCTTCTAGATGTGCCATTGATTCTTTAGCTTCCATGTCCATGAGACCCTTGGAATACAGATCTGGGTCCATTTCTTCCAGCATCACCTTCACACTTTCTGTTAGTTGTCTAACGCTCTTGCTCCAATGCCACTTCAGGTTCTTCTCCATGCCTTCTACAATCACATTAAACACTTCCACTGTTCCTATCAGTGCCATTTTCACGAACTGCTCATTGTTCCACATATACAGTGCACGCTCCGCTACCTAACACAAAATCACGCATCATAGATAAATTAAAAAAATCTGTTCATTAACCTTGCACTTGAATCAGGAGAAGAAAACATGAATGTTTATAATTCTTTTAAGTCTTACGTCCCATCTTATTCAATGATAATCTAGCATGATTTTTATAGTTTTCAATGTATTGAATCTTGGTGTGAGGATTATTAGCAGTAGTAAGAGATTTACCTGTGAATTCCAACTGTTTATGCATTTGGTAATCTGGGTACACAGGGGTAAGGCCAATTTACGATACTGGTCAGGGTCTAAATTCTCAACCAGATCTTCCAACTCCCCAATTAGCAAAATTTCTTTTTGACAGTTTGTGACAGGCCAATACCTCAAAACCCCTCTGACAACAACCCCTCCAAGCATAGGCTCCTTCTGCACAAACTGTGAGACGCAATAGGCCAATTGCCTATGGTACACTTGCATCCCCTTGGTCTTGTGTAGAGGAATCAGCACTCTCATCAGGAACAGTTTGTGTTCTTCCTTGAGCGGCACGGTAAACCCATTGATTATGGTTCCCCATATCTCAAGCAAGTCTGCAATACCCGGATGCTTCTCTGTCTCAAAAACGTAGTTCAAGAGCACCTCGGTCATTGATTTCCTCATGAAGGAACGATCAGAAATGAACTTGGAATATATCTTGTGGTACACATTTTTCAAAGTCTCACGCTCCCTCGGATCTTCTGACTGGAAAAGTGCTAGCAGGTTGCGGAGGAAAGAATGATCGATGCACTCTCTCAGTATCTTCTGGTCGGTGCTGTTAACAAGCTTGAGAAGTATCTCGTAAACTATTTGCAGATGCGACCACAGAGGAGAAAATATAGAAACTGGGTATTCTTCTTCAGGCAAATCTGTGATGGCAGAGGGGCTTGAAGGTGGAGGGAGTGGCCTGAAGAGGTTGGCAGATATCATGGCCGCCAGAGCCACCAGAACTTTTCCATGCACTGGTTTCTTGGAAGACTTCAATATAGAGACGAGTCTTGTGAGTTGCAGCCTCTTTGAATCTCTCTGTGCCGGAGATTCTGAAGGATCGGTGAAGGTGAAAACAAAGGTGCAGTAAGAAATAGTGGAGAAAAGTTCTTCATTTCCTGAAGTGGGAGAAGAAGATGGAATGGTGAAGTGAGGACTCTCCTGCACAAAGAGATCATGGAGAGTTCTTGAGCTTTTCTTTGGGCTTCTTGTTGATGGTGACACTTTCTTTGGGCTACCCATGCTTAATTTCTTCTTTCTCCTTTCAGAAACCGTTATCCCATGAGAGAGCTAAAGTGGTGGAGAGGATCAGAAAAGGTTCTTGTATACTATGATGTTTGTTGGGTTGGCACAAAAAGCCAAGAACGGCGATGCCTCTGCAGAAGAAGCGTTGGAATGTCCGAGTGTGTTGTGAAATCATTAGAACTGCACATTCTTGTGTTGTGAAGGTATCATCATGTCATTGTTTGTGATCCCTCCATTTGGACATTGCCACCTGGAATTTTAGGCCTAGTCCTCATCAACAGGTTGTCGCATTTCTCATGAAGGGCTCAAACTAAAGACAATCTGCTTCTTAATATATTCATTTGTAGTTTGAGTTGTATTATGTGTCTTGCATGTGCCTCACCGGCCACCATTATGGATTGTGTTTGCGAATAGAGAGAGATTTGATTTGAGTCATTTTCTTTTCCTCTGCACATGACAGTGTTGTGTTTGGAAATAAAAAGACAAGAAACAAATCTTGCATAGGACCAATATCCTTTCCACTTCCTAAGCTAACCCCACAAATCCTACTTCTTTCTGTCTTTCTTGCTCACTTTATAATAACAAAAGAGGCAGGCCTTTAGCCGGAAAAAGAAATAACTAATGTGAAAAAAAAAAGAACACAAGACAGAGACAACATTAGTTACCCTTTGGAATCTTAGTCACAACAAATTGTATATTTGACATAGTGAAAAACTGCATTTTTATTATGCAGAAACTGTCTCTACCATAGAATTTCCTACTCTACTTACTCTACTCTTCTTTGTCATCGCAATGCCCTTTCAATTCAACCTAGTTTCTTCAATGGTGTCTATGAATGCTTGCTAGAATTCACTCAACGAAATGGCTCATACAATTGAATGAAACAGAGAGGAACTTTAATGTCTCAGGAGAGCCAAAGCCAGAACATAAAGGGTTGAAAATTGTTGAGCGAGTAAAAAATAACACAGTATGAAATTAATAAAGAAGAAAATGGGAGTGGACACATTTTACCTTTCTGGGGAATTAGTAACTGCAGAATCTACCAAGGGAGAGAACAAGTGAAATAAATATAATTTATGGGTGAAAGAGTGTAATAAGAAAGAGACGAGAATAAGAAGCGGTTTCAGTCTTTTATATTACTGAAATAACTTAAACTTTATGTATACAACTATTTTCATACATAAATATTACTCTCTCTCTCTCTCTAGGCTTTAATATAAGATATATTTTCTAAGAAATTGATGGTTCTTTTTATTAGGCATTTTATAATATCTATGAAATATTAATTTTTTCTTCTTCATTTATCATTTTAATATCTTTTAAAATATCTGTATTAGAATTAAGAATTTTTAATTACAGGTTTAAATGAAATTTTTAGAAAATAAATTTTAAATTTACCTCAATTTTACAATAACTTGCATTCATCTATATATGTGGTAAATCTGCTTGGATTTTTAACACATTCTGTGACACCCATATAATTTACAGTTGTTTATATATTTAAATTTTTTTTTATCTTAAGTTAATATAGGATTTCCAATAAAAAAATGATACAAACGTAGAGGAATTAAGTAAATTTATTAGAAGAATTAAGTAAATTTATTAGAATGCTTTATTTGGCATCTTAATACATTGCTAATAAAAAACTCATAATTTGCCATATTAAATAAAATATTGATATTTTGACACTATTTTTTTATTACCATTTAATATTACTCTTTATTATTATTATTCACTTTTTCTTGTTTATAAAAATATAAAAGTTAAGTTTCAAGATTATTTTACCTTTTTAAAAATTATCAAATGATAATAAAACAGTGTCAGAAAATTTTTTTCCCATTAAATATGATTTATCATTTTCTATAATGATAATTAATTTTCTTTCAAATGAACGGCACAAATTTCATACAGAATCATTTCAAAATGATTAGTTTGTTGCAATCATCATTAATTTAAACAACCAATTGTGTTCTTGTTGGGAAGCTTTTGAAAATAAAGACAAATATCACCTGATCCAGTAAATACAAATCCCAGCATTAAATTAACAGTGACTAATCTTAATTATAAATGCAAATACCATCTACTTATAGCCCCCCAATAATATATATTCTGGACATGTATTTAAAAAAAATGAAATTGAAATGTACTCTATTACATCATATTTTATACTATCACTCATATTTGCATATTTTCTAGCTTTTTCATACTGTAAAAACCCTTACTATCAAAATTAAACTCTTCTTGTTGCATTACATTTACCTACACTGGTTTATTTTTCTTGGAGTTGCAGAAAAGACTCAGAGTTACACATTAGGCAATAATCAGAACTACGAGAACAGTGACAGTGAAAATGACAGATACTATGATGTTACAAGAACACAAAATCTGTGATGATGATGAATAATCCAGAGACAAAGTTAAACTAATCTCTCTTCAGGGATGCTTTGTAGAACAGGAGTCCAACACGTGTGGCGATTTCTATTGGTTGTGGAAACATACTTTGTCTTCCATAACACTTTCAATCGTTGTTCCTCCACACAAGACACAGAAGATTCCAACATCATCGTTGGCTTCACAGCACTCATCATTTCCAGAACCTGCTTCAACTCGCTCTTTCTCACCACAATCTTCATCCTCACAACCCTTCCACCTTCCTCTCTGTATGAAACCACTTCATTTCCCTTCCCACCAACCATCAACGCTCTATTCTTCTTCTTCTTCTCACTCCAACCCTTCAACTCCATTATTCTTCCAAACCTTTCAACCTTAATCACAATCATCAACCCAACCTTGTATTTATAGACATCATGGACGAACTAAAATAATACAAGTATCGGTCTTGTTATCTGGCATTCCGTGCTGTATTAAATTGCAAAACATGGTCAATGAGTAGAATATGCGGTTTTATATGCATTTATATGATGAATATATGAACTCCTACCATGCTGAAGTAATAAATAAACATCGAAACCAACTTTTCCAACCGCTCACATGCTCTCTATTAAAGTTTGCGGCATTTATTGTTGGCCCAACTACAACGAAAATGACACGTTTGCATGGAGTTGGAAACTTTTCGGCTTAAGTAAGCGTGTTATCTTATCTACAAACTATACAAAAATTTAGACATTATTATGGTCTCTTAATGGCGAATCTTAGGATAAACTCTCACAAAGACATCTTCATAAAATTCATGTAACATGTAATGTAACACAGAATCCATTTCATCATCTCTTTCTGTGATAACTAGTTGGATAGTAACTGTCATAACAGTAAGCTAGATAGGTTTTTTTGTATTTTTTGATCAAAAAATTGTAAAATAGGGTTCCTTGAAATTTTTTTTTTGTAAAATTGGGTCAAAATCATTATTTGGGAGGACGACTTTCAAAGTGAAACCGTCATCCCCAGGCCGGTTTTGCATTTTCTTTAAAAAAAAATAGTGTCGCTATTTCTTATAACGACTTTTACTAAATTAAAAAGTGAAGTCGTACTGTATCTTGACGACTTCACTTTTCATTTCTTTTTTCTTAACTTTTCAGTTTTAATTTTTCACTTTTCATTATTTTTTTTTTTTAAATATTTCAATTATTTTTTTCCTTTTTTTTAATTTAACTGTTTTGATTATTTTTTGTTTCATTTTTGATTATATTTTTTTAATTTTCAGTTTTCGTTATTTTTTTTTTAATTTATAAGTTATCAATGTTTTTTAAATTTATAAGTTATTTGTTTTTTTAAAATATATTAATTTAAAGTTAATTTTTATTCTATTAAATTTTTTACTGTTTATTTTTCCAATAAATTTAAATTAAAAAAATAATGAAAATTCATATATTATGAAAAAAAAAATAAAACAAAAACAAAAAAACAAACAAAAAAATTTTGGAAAGGTGAAGTCGTTATGCATAACGACGACTTTTTTTAAAAACAAAATCGTTATAATATAGTACGACATCACTTTTGAAAAAAAAAATAAAGAAACCGGTCAGGGGGAGGACGACTTCACCTCCGATGTCGTCCTCTTCCCTGACGACTTGATCTATTTTCGCAGAAAATTTAACGAATCCATTTATACAAATTCGACTTCTAACAGACCCCAAAATACAAAAAAGCCAAGCTAGATAAGTTAAAATTTATTCTAACAATATAGAGTCTCATAAAATTTGTCTAATAATTGATGTGTGTTTGTTTACTTTATAATTCTGTAGAATCTTTCTTCCAATGTTTCGTTGACTACCTGAGGTTTGTAATGGAGCTTTTATTATTTTATTTGCTTCCATTAATATATTTGTATGGTCTGTGCAGAAAAAGATATGCATCTTTTGTAGCTGTCATTAATGGTATTTAATGGGTATCTCCGTTTGACAAATATCGTTTAGTTGAATTCTGTAAAAATGCTTTCTAGATTTTTCTCTGCGCAGCCTAATACAGAGTAGCTAGAACAATGGGTAGTAAAATTTGTTGAATGTGGAATTGAATTGTAACGTTGTGTTTATGTTGTGCATAGTATTACGTCAACATCAGATTTTTCTGTTAATAGTTTCTGGTGCATCTCACAACAAGTAATTATGTAATGGTTACTGTCATTAATACTTTTGAAGTTTGAGAACTGAGAAACAATATTTTCTAAGATGTAGAAATGGTCAAGTAGTACATCACTTTTGACCACGTAATGTGTGGTGTTTATTTTCTTGCTTTGATTTATTTATTTTCATCACAACAATTACAAAATAAAAATTAGCAAGTCTATTATATATGTATATGCATAATTATAGGCATTAATTTTATATTAATTATGGAAAATTTTAAAACACAAATGAGTTACTTTAGGAAATTTAAAATGGCGATGACCAAGGCTTGCTTGTGAAAATGGAAAGTTTTCATATTTGGTTTTTTCACAAATAGATGAAGATGTGAGGGAAGGCGAAGTTTTACAATGATGATTTTAAGTTTAACTACTGGTACGTGGGATGAGATTTTTTTTTCTTCTATTTATATATTAATCGATATTATTTTTTGTCAAGAGACTAAGTATTTATTGATGATTACACAGAATTTTTTTAATTCAACAAATACTACTAAAATAGATTTTAATTTTATATTAGAAGGTAAAATTTAAGTCTAATTCATCTTTTAAATCATATTGTAAAATAATATTTGTTTACTTGACGTATAATTTAGTTTTATTTTTTCTTGACATTGTCATACTTATGTTAACTCGTATTCTCAATAATTTACAAAAGTTTATGTAAATTTAATAAAAGTTTCGACTTTAAATTTGTTCATTTTTGTTTGGGGAATTTTTTTCATTGTTGATGAGAGTCTTATGGTCTCTAAAAGAACATAGAGGAAAATTGGTAGTAGATTAATGGTTAAATTTGTTTTTGGTCCTGCAACTTTTAGTGAAAATTGGAATTAGTCCCTCTCGAAAACTTTGAACCAATTTAGTCTCTTATCTTTATAAAGGTATGAATTTAATCTTTTAAACCAATTTTTCTTTTTAAGTTTATTTGATGTTTCAAATGTGTTTTCTCAGTTAACATTGAAGCGAACATGTGTCAGATGGAATAAAGAAACTAAAATAAATTTAATAAAAATTTGTTAAAAGGATTAAAGACACGCATTTCTAAAAATAAGAGACTAAATTGGTTTAAGATTTCTAAAAAAGACTAATTCCAAATTTTACTAGAAGTCGAAGAATAAAAACATATTTAAATTTATATTTAATTAAAAAAAAAGATACTATCTCTAATATTTTGTGAGTTGAAAGAGGATAATTGATTGTAGATTGCATGTTTTGGGTGCAAAGTGGCAACATATGAAAAGAAGGCATAATAATATCTTTGTTCCATTTCATGCGCCAAATGACGAAACTCATATCTCAATAAACTTGGACTCTTGCGGGGCATTTATGAGCTTAAGACATTCTTTCTTTTACCATTGCAATGCCATTACCAAATATCTCAAATCAACCATTTTTCAAAGGAATTCATTGAAAAAATGCTATCAAATGAAGCAGAGTTTGATTAATATAATTTTTAAGGTCACGTATCGCTAAAAGTTTGTATTGTAGTTGCACCTTAATGAGTGAAAGAAGAAGACCAACTCATTTTACACTTTCATTCTCAAAATCTAATCCTTCAGATCAATCAAAGATACATACCAAATCTAAAAGATAAGATCACTCATCAGTTTTTTTTTTTTTTTCAAAAGAACCAACAACACAATATATCTCTACAACAGTTTCAATTGTTTTCTTAAACATTTTTATAGAAATAGAATATATATATATATATATATATATATATATTGCTTGAATATGAAATTCTAAAAATAAATTAAAATTTAAAAAGTTTATGAGAATAATTTCATTACTTAAATTTATATAATATTAAATTTTACTCACAATACAAGGTATGAATTTGAATTTCTGTCATAATTGCATTTACATTTTATCTTTCTTCCTTTTATATAATTTTATTGTTTTAATATCTTGATCAAGTCTGCGCAATGTTAAACAGATCAAAATATTCATCGTTGAGCATTGTGAGCTCAACGGTAAAACCACATTCAACAAAAAAAAAATAACATATGAATTAATATACATAGAAATAGTTATAGTCAATATTAGCTAAATATAGCCTTTATCAAAGTCAGTAAAAATATTCTTGTTTAAACCAATTCCCTCATAAAATCTTCATCAACTAATATTTTTAAATTATTAAATACATTTTAATATTATATAAAAAATATTTAATAATAAACAAAATATGCTAAACCAACAATAAATTTGTAATTTTCTTTTGTTGGTTTTATCATTAATTAGCTGGACAAATTTCTTTTCCTTATCCTCATATTTATCTTCTTCTTACGTTATATATTGGATTGGGTGAGTTGAGTTTGTCGTGTTGGGTAGTCATTTTTTGTTGGGGCTCACCACAATTAAGTCTGGGAAATCGAACCCTAATTCGTGACAAAAGTGTTATTCTCAGTTCAACTATTTCCAATTCAACCGTTTCAGCCCAAAAACAACAAAAGTACATGCTTCTTTAGTTAAAGTGCCAAAAACCTTATAAGTAAGAGACTTCAGATCCAACAAAAACAATACCCTAACTTAACAAAAAAAAATTAATGTATTTTAAAATTCTAAAATCAGTGGCCACAACACAGTAAAAAAATCCAAATTCGATTGCATATATCTCTGAGTAAAAATGCATTTTTTTAATTCAAAAACATTAATTTTTTCAATATATGTAGTTAATTGGAGTTTAACATAATACAATAACCAAAGAGAGATAATTAAAAGAATTGAAAAAGAAAAAGAATAAAAAAAGTTTGGTGATATTTCTCTTTCTGTTTACACATTGAATACACTCCTATGATCTGCTTTCTCTTTTGAGGAAGAAAGAGACTGCATTGTTTTGAATATATTTAAAAGTTCCATTGCAAATAATTCAGAATTAAGTTTGAAGAGGTTGATGGAAGGGTTTGTTCTCCATATCTAACCATTTCTTGTAGGAAACTGCTAACATCATTTCACACTCTTGTCATCATTAGGTTAAACTATTATGATATATTCCTTCCTCTCTTATGCGTGCACATGTTGCTGATAGGGACTTCAATTCACAGATCAAAAGTTACAACTCTCTCTTAACTCACCTCTTTCTATTTTTATATCATCTCCAACTTTTTCATTTCTCATTTCTATTAAATATGGGACTTACAATAATTCAAGTTATTAATTTCAACACTCAACACCTTTGCACATCTAATTTTTGTACCTAATTTCTTGCCCAGCCGAAACTGCAGATGTCACATGTTGTTGGGTCTGTAAATTAAGCGAACAAAAAGTAGCATCTCCAATTGACTCCAACGCTACTTTTGTTATGGCTAAATGAAGGAGACATGGTGCAAAAAATGGGAATGAAGTAACAGCAGAAAACTCAAGAAAAGAAGAAAATAGAATTGGATATGGTAGTAATAAAATAATAAGAGATGTGACGACAGAGTTGAAAATGAAGTGAAACGTGACGTTTACACGAAGGTCTCATTTTGCTCCCCACATCGCAGATTAATTGGATTTATAGAAATGCCAATACAATACGGAAAATCCGATAATTCATGAACTTTCGTTAAGGCCCTCAGAAACACTTTCAGGAACTTGGAAGCTACGTCTCTTGACCCTTTTGCTTTGCTTTGCTTTCTTTCTTTCTTTTCTTTGCATTGGTGTTGATATCTCAAAAGGATATTTGGAATCTTCTTTCCTCTCTTACCCTTTTTCTTTATCTTCCTCTCACACTCTCTCCCACTCCACTACCCTACAATTTTCGACAGGACACAACGCACCCAACAAAGTATATAACAACAACATATACGTGTGTTAGTATCGGACATTCTTTAGTACAACTAAAGTTGGAGTCTTGGTTTGTGTTTTTCATTTTTTTTGGACGAGGTTTTGGGATGGAGGGTTTAGCAGGTTTGAGCCATCTTTTTGTGACAATATTTCTAACTGGGTTTGGTGGTGTCATAGCTATTCCTTCAATCACAGATGTTACCATGGCTGCACTTTGCCCTGGTCAAGATCAGTGTTCCCTTGCCATTTACCTCTCCGGTATCCAACAAGCTGTGAGTAACACTCTTCATTTTCATTTCATTCTCTTCAAATTCTCAATTTTGTTCCCTCCTTTCAATCAACTCATCTTCAAACACTTCCACAAAAACTCTCACATACTAAGTTATGTCTTTTATTCATTTATCAGTCGGTTTTAGTTTACGTGATTTTTTGCAGAGAAACTACTATAAATATCTGATATGGACTTTCTGTATATTTTATATTTTCTGAACTGCGGTGTTCGGTTGAACGTTTTCTGCTAAGATAATTTTGGGAAACAGCAACAATTGTTATATGATAGGGTAGAATGTTCTGCTTTAATTGTTCACACTATTTTAATACCAACACCAGTTACATAAAAAAGTGGTAATAGTTTAATGTTTTTTGACCAAATGTTTTGGTTGTACGAGTTTTTTAATTTTTAATGTGGTTAAACTTCAAAGTCACTTCACGCTATAAAAGGAAAATTGAATTGCTTTACATATGTAACTTGTTTTTGTTTTGTTATGTAAACATGCTCTTTTTTTCATGTGCAAGTTACTTTCCCGTTTTAGCGGTGATGTGTTTATATAGTTATAATTTTCTTACACCAGAGAACAAAACCAGTATGATAATTTTGTAGATGTATAATTTTACCAGAGGTAAGTATATACTTCTGCACTTGCATAACTTTACACACAAAAACATAAATATCAAGTCTTTTTCTTTGAAATTTTGCATTTTCTAAAAATGTATTTTTTATTTAATTAGTAGCTGCATAACTTTTTCTTCTGTGGTGAGAATGTGGTGACAGTGCACCCACTATTGGAGTGGATGGATGAATAATAAAAAGAAAAAGAATGAATGAAAATGGATTGATGTTGCAGATGGCTGGAGTGGGGTCAGTGGTGATGACACCACTTATAGGAAACTTGTCCGACAGATATGGCAGGAAAGCCTTGATCACTCTTCCTCTCACTCTCTCAGTCATTCCTTATGGTTTGTACACTTTACTCTATTTTTCTATTTTTCTATTCACCCTTTATATTCAAATTTTAAAAAATAAATAAATTTCGTTAATATTTTCAATCAGAGTGAAATTATAATTTTCTTATACTCAAGTTTGGAGAAAATATTCTCTTTAACAATTTGTAAAATAGTACTTTTGAAAAGAAAAACTAGTAAGATTGTAGTGTTGACGAATTCATAGACATGCTCCCTTAGTGGGAAGCCTAATGATTGATTATTACTAATGCATCCGTATGAATATAAAACATATCTTAACGAAAATAATTATACTTGTTTTTCATATTTACCCATTAAATTTTAGGATAATATAATTACAAAATTTGACTTTATCTACTACTGTTTAAAAAGTAGCCGGAAGAATATGGGAATCTGTCCAGACTTTCTCTTATGTTCGTGCTGTACGATATTGTTATAGATATGATTGCATGCTTGACAGAGAGAGAGTGTGTGTGTGTTTGGGATAAGGAATGAAATGAACCAATAAAACTCCCTCAATTTTTACTTTTATCATAAATTAATGGTTTTTCTTGTACTGTCTAAACAAAACAGTCTTTCGTAAATGATTCATACAACAAGGCTATCGAACATGGATTATGGTCTTAGAAAATAAGCTATGCATACTTTAACAAATATAAGAATTTTGTGAATTAATGTGATATGTTTGCAGTGATATTGGCATATAGCAGGGAGACCCAATTCTTCTATGCGTACTTCGTTGTGAGAACTCTTGCTTCCATGGCAGGCGAAGGGTCCTTCCACTGCCTGGCTTTAGCATATGTGGTACTTCTCATAGCTCCATCTCAAACTAAAATTAACTCATTAAGATCATGGTTAGGAAGAAGAGTTAATTTATTTTACTTTCTTATTTCATTGTAAGTGTCTACAAAAGAATTTATTCAAACAAGTCATAGATTCATCAATACATACAGAAAACGGTTGTTGGCCAGTGAAATCTATGATGACAGCATAATACTAGCCATGGCACAAAAATTTGACGTGTGACATTTTGATGTTACGTGTATAGGCAGACAAGGTTCCAGATGGGAAACGAACATCTGCATTTGGGATACTTGCTGGTGTTGGATCAGCATCATTCGTTGGTGGAACACTAGCAGCTCGTTTTCTATCCACTGCCTTGACATTTCAGGTTCCATTTCCCTTTCTATTATTTCTATTATGATTCCTACATCGATCGTTGTGATAAACTGATGGTTCTATATATATGACAATGTTCATACATATATAAGATATTTGACACTACTTTTAACCAAAATTTTAAGATAATGTTGCTATAGATATTTATTTTTATATAGTATTTAACTTTGTCTATTCTATCTGACATGAGACTTTTGACTAACACTTAGATTTTTTCTAATCTAAATCATACCCTTTTTCTTGTTTTCCAACATATACATAATTTGGTGTAACTATTCAGGTTGCTGCTGTCTTGTCAATGATTGCATTGGTGTACATGAGGATTTTCCTTAAGGATAGTGTACCTGGTGGTGGTGTGAGGCAGCCATTGTTGAAAGAGGTGGAGGAGACATGTGCTGAGGATGATTCATCACGAAGGGCAACAGGAGCATTCAAGAAACTTCCCTCTCTGGGGGATTTGATTTGCTTGGTCAAGTGTAGGTAAGCAAGGGTTTTTATTAATTTAGGTTTATAGATCGGACAAAATTTCGAATTTGATGGAGTTGTTTGATTTCACATTTTTGCAGTCCCACGTTCTCACAAGCAGCAGTTGTTTCGTTCTTCAATAGTCTTGTAGAAGGTGGCTTGATGGCTGTATTGCTGGTAAAGTATTGCTTTCCATACTGAACATAGTCAATTAAAGTTTGTCAGAACTAAAGTTTTGTTAGGTTTGGATTGAAAGCCTCGAAGTGAAACTTTAATTATGATTGGAGAACTAGATTAAAAGCACCTAAAGAATTACACTTCAGTTTTATTGGAAAAACTACTGTAAAAAGTGATTAATTAAATTTCTTACTACATGCAGTATTATTTAAAGGCACGGTTTCAATTCAACAAGAACCAGTTTGCAGATTTGTTGATGATTACTGGGGTTGGAGCTACTCTTGCACAAGTACGCCCTGAGTCCTAGCATAGCTAGCTGTCTGTTATCTTAACATGTTCTTCAAACAACTCAATATTTTTAGTTACCCAAAATTCTGTTTGGAAAATTTACTTGCTCTAATGGCCGTGTGGATGGTTTTGTGTACTTGCAGCTATTTCTCATGCCCGTTTTAGTGCCTGTTATAGGAGAGGAGAAGCTGCTCTCCACAGGGCTCTTGATTGGCTGCATAAATGTAAGTTCAAGCTTACTCTTCTCAAAATTTCCTAAAGTGTATAACAAATGTGCACACTGAAGCTAATTATGGCACTTCTCAATGTATGGTGCTATGCAGGTCCTAGTCTACAGCATAGCATGGTCAGGATGGGTAATTTTCTTAAACATTTAGTTATTCTCTTATCACTTTTAGAAACCAACAAGCCTTAAGAACTGTTGAAAACGATGCAGGTTCCTTATGCTCTAGCAGGTTGCTCTATATTCACAGTTTTTGTGCGGCCAAGTGTAAGTTTTCTAACGTATCAGTTAAACCCTCAACAAATTGCTTTTGTTTTATTACTTTGAAAAACTCTCTGATCTATCACAACGTGGCTGGCACAGTTATGCAGCATTGCATCGAAGCAAGTTGGACCTACAGAACAGGTATCCCCAACTGAAAAAAAAAAAAAAAAAAAAACTTGAGTTTCCTGCTTTTTCTTAAGTATTTTCTCAGAATGTTCAGTTTCTGAGAATGCAAACTCTACAATAATTCAGTTGTTGAAAGTCAATCTGCAACCATGAGCAACAACTCTGTTAAACTTCACATGTACATGCACTGCACAGAATTGATATCTTCCTTTCTCTTTCGGTCTTACTGATGAGTCTTTGATATAGGGAATGGTTCAAGGATGTCTTTCAGGAATTAGTTCCTCCGCCAACATCATTGCTCCGTTAGTTTTCAGTCCACTGACAGGTATAACTAAACTTAGAAGTATAATATTAAGATTTCTGAGAAGAAAAAAAAACAAAAACTGATAAGCTTCTCCATCCATCGTATGCAGCCTTATTCCTGTCAGAAAATGCTCCGTTTTATTATCCTGGCTTCAGTCTGCTGTGCCTTGGGCTAGCGATGGTAAGATGAGCGTAGCATTACATTCATTAGCAATATATGATTTTGTAATCATTCACTTTTAGTTCATCTGCTACTAACTGCTTGAACTTTTCATCATCATTCTTAATTTGTTTCTGTCAACGTTCCTTGGTCATGTACTGAAAACATCACACGTTGTATTTCAGATGATAGCATTTTTTCAGAGTCTAATGATCCGAGCTGCTCCTCCTATTGTGGTTGGAAAAAATAGCAGTAGCCGCTGCACGGATACTTTGGTCTGAGATGATGATTACTATGCTCTCGATCGGGCAATAAACATTATCCCTTACTGCTTCATTTTGTCTCAAATTGTTGTTCATATTCAGACGATAAATTAGAAAGATGGCAGAAGGAATAGCACTGTAAGCATAGATTATATCTCCATGTATGCTTGGGCACTTGGAGATATAAAACAGTAAATACAAAAATACAAAAAAATATATATATATAAGGAGATGTTGGTTCTGAAAAATATTAATCCGTTGAACCAGCAACAGAACCACAGATTTCTATGGAATTATTAAGAGGAAATGTGAAATATGTTCATGAACCATAGGATCTCACTAGTTACTGCTTAGGCATTCTATCTTTGCAATGTTGACCATTGTATGCAAACATCCTTGAGCCTTAGCACTATTTAGCTTACACTTCTAGGAAGTATATTTTTTTTTTTTCAAAGTTTCCACTCCTTAGTCATCAGTCAGGAACTTAGTAACTTTTATATTATGAATGAAACAATTCAGTTTGAGCCAAGTAATGCTACGATTGATTTTACTATTTAAGTTTGCGTGCATGAATCTGAAACGAGAATGGTTATAAAAATGGAAATAAAATCTCATAAAGGAAATAAAATGGGAAAACAAAAACTAGGGTGGAGGAAAATAGTAATGGCCGGAACTGTCAGAGACACCATAGTAAGCATGACAGAAATCAAAGGAAAAAATTATTTAATGTCTAGTACATTATCAAATTGATAATCATACAAATGAGTTCAAAGCTATATATAAACATGTTACTGTACGAGTCCCGTACAAATTTTACTATAAAGCGTGAAAACCTAGAGAATATACAAGACATCTAAACTGAACTTCGATACAATGAGGCAGAAAGTATATGCTCCATAAGACAATTCACTTATGAAATGGGAAATATGTCATTGTCGTCATCGTTATCATCCATATACCTAAACTTAAGATCATCCCATCCTTCTCCTTTAAACTTAAAACTTGAATTCAAATAGCAATTTGTCTCCTGAAACAAGTTCAAGTGATCCACCAGCTTATGATACGCATTGCATCCACAGCACTGACAACAATGACAAATGGTCAACATCTTGCTTTAAGGTTTTAGAGTTCAGCCCTCGCCCCATACACACATTAATTATGTAACAATATGTTGAAAAAACCATATACAGACATGCTAATTGAGAAAATAAACTTATGTATCAAAATATTATAATATGTATAAAGTTATAACATTATCAACTTTTTAGTATTGAACTAACTACAAGTCTATTTCTCTAACATATGGTAGTCTCATGGTATTCTAGTAAGTAGAAGACAACCAGAGAATAGATAAAACATCTTATTCTATGATAATGTCACAGAATATATAAAAACCAGTTTTTCAAAAACCAGACTGCACCAATTAGTCTGATTGGTTGGTTCAACCATGAACAAGAAATCAACCAGTTTGATCAAGCCACGTAAAGCATTAATTTAAAACAAGCTTTAGAACCATTTAACCACAAAAAACCAATCTGTTTGTACATGAGCCAGACCAATGTTCTAAAATTGAAGTTTTGTGCAGGTATCCAACTTTTCTTTTGCTTGTTATTTTTATACATACAATGACAAACATTCATTCCATTTACACACGCATAACAGTTCAACCAAAGTTTTCTCATAAAACCATGAATCAGTTCCGTTTTGCAAACTGCTATTAGTTTATAATTTGGCTCCAACTTCAGATCAAGAAAATCAGAGACATGTGATGATAAGATAAGGGTTAAGGTTAACAAAAGCAAAAGGTTACCTGCACAAAGACAGTGCCATCAGTGTAAGCATGGGGATTAATAGCCCGTGTAGTTCGCTGGCCACAGATGGTACAAGTAAAAGCCACCAGCATCCTTCTCCTAGGGGATTTTGTGAAGAGAGACCATGGGAAAGTGGAGATGTTCCCAGATTCATTACCCCTACCAACTGCAGGAACAGAAGGACCTTCCATCCCTGAACCAGTGGTCCATCCTCTACCCACCGCAGCACTCAGTACCAGTCCCATCGCAGCATCCTGACCCAACAAATTCTTATCAGAATTTAATAACTTTCATGACCAAAAGAAATACACTTTTATGCACATCACTTGAATCTTTTAGATACCGATGCAAATTTAACAACAGATTTTGGAAAAGGAATAGCAAAATTAAATATTTCCGTGGCAACAATTTTATTTTTATTCATTGCAACATTTCACAGAAGGTAACCGACCCTTTGAAATTTCACATATGTTAGGCATGGAAATGCATTGAAGCATAAATTTGGGGATATGATTAACACAGTTGATTTATTTTTCTTTTTGATAAAAAAAAACAGTTTTTTATCCATTAAAAATAATGCAACTGACCCTTAAAAATTCAGGATAAGTTATGCACAGAAACTGATTCAAGTTGAACAAAAAGAACGTACTTTGGACAGAGGGGAAAGGGAGAGGCAGCGATCACTGATAATTGGAAGGGTGTTATCCTTGGCGTCTGAATCGCGAGCATCATCACCTGAAACAAAACAGAAAATTGAAGAAAAATGACGCAGAAAACAAAAGGGTAAGCAAAAAGAATATAATAGAATACGCACGCTTGGAGGGTAATCGAAATTGGAGAGTCTTGGGAGGATAAAGAGAGGTTCTTCTTGAAGGGAAAATCGAAAAGGGAGAAGAGGAAGATGGAAGAGCTGCAGAAGAAGATGTGGCCAAGGTTTCCATCATCAATCAGATTGTGTTGTCTTCTCAGACAGAACAAACTAAACTAAACGAAACCAAGAATCCAATTCCTTGTCTAAGCTTCTTATTTCTAATTTCTAAATACCACAGAATATGTTAACACCACAAAATAATAAACTATATATAAAATATCAGAGGTTGTCTCATTTCTTTTTAGTCAATTAAATTTTACTTTTATTATTAGTTTTATACACCACTCATGTTTTTCATTAATAATATATTAAATTAATTAGAATGTAATTTTAATCGAGGTATTTTGACTTATTAATAGATTTATTAACTTTCCATTTAAACAAAAAGTTAATTATTATAACAATTTTCAGAAGAAAAAAATGTTTAAGATAATACGTCTAGAAATAGTGTTTTAATAGAATAATACATTCACCATGTTACTCGATTCCTTTTATATACAATAAATATTCACTTAAATTTATATTTTTGACATTGAGAATTTAATAAAGATTTAACTAAAATATAGATATATAAAAATTTAAGTTATATTATAATATAAAATGTTACGTCATATAATTACATTATAAAATATTATAGATATCTGAAATTTTTAAAGATTGTAAAAATATGATAAATATAAGATATAAGATGGTATAAAAGATAAATTGAAAGACTTGTTATTATATATATATATATATATATATATATATATAACAGAATATAAAATATAAATAATTGGTTTGGATGTTGAAGTTGACCAATATAATGTTATCTTCAAATTATTATAAAGTGTTATCAATCTTAACGTCAAAGTGAGTTGAAAATTCTCTTTATCTTATTATTGGATTAGTTAAATCAAGTTAAGGACGTATTTTTTATCCTTCGTTGCATTTTACAAAATGATCAGTTGATAATCACAAGTGAACAAATAAAAGACAATTATCAAATGACTCTACATGATTTTTTCTAAAAATAAAGTTACAAAATTATTAATCCGATAATTTTTCATTTCCAAATACATGATTTATGCAAAATACGAATTTAGATGATTACAAATTTAAATGAATGTCTAAAATATATATATATATATATATATATATATTAGAATTTATTTTTATCAGAGTTTAATTTATGAGTTAATATGTAAATATTTTTTACATTATCAATCAATTGGGAGTTGTTATAATGTAATGTAAAATTAGTGTTTTCTCACGTCGAGCACAATTATTTAGATTAACTTATCATTGTTATTAATACAATGTTGATAATTGAAGTTTCTTTATTAGTTTATCAATGATGACTGGAAATTTTCCATGTTGACATTACTAAAAAACACTCCTAACTAGTATAGATAACTAACAAACTATTGCCCGAAACTATAAACAAAAATTAACGTCTCAAATGATAAAATAAATATTGCAGACAACAACAAAAAATTATCTTGGCAAACATCACAAAAAAATATTAATCTCACCTTCACAAAAAAATAATCTCCCTAATGTTTGACCTAAAATTTCTAACTAATATCAAACAAAAAATAATAATAATCAACAAAAAAATATTATAACAACTTAAATTAAAAAAAATAAAATGCTAACCGACATCAGTCAAAAAGTTTTATCCCAACAATTTCTGGATCTCGAACAAGCCAATAATATCCGAAATTAAAATTGAATTGAGAAAAAAATTCAAACTACAACATATAAATATGAGAATATAAAAAATTTTAAATTCCTACATTTTAAATCAAATTTAAATTTCTATAATAATAAACAATTCAATTACTTTAATGAAATTTTAGAATTTAAATTTCTTTTTAAATTCTTTACTCAAACAATATATTAATTTCAGATTCTCTAAAAAAATTTAATTATCCTACTAAAATTGTCTATCCAAACAAATTATAATGGTATAAAAATAAACATTTATTTTATCCCATGAACACATTAAAATACTAGAGGCTCTGTGAATCATCACCATTCCCATCATCTGCATATAACTCGATACAGAATAAAAACACAAGTCACACACCATGAATAACTAAAATCTGTGAGCAGAACAAACAGAACTCATTAAAAAAATGGCAACAAATAAATTTCGAGGGCAATTGTACGTAGAATATTGTTTAGACAGTATGCAATATTCCAGTCAACAGTAACTGTTAATCCTATGTTATTTACAATTTGCTAAAATGGCCAAGTTTTGACCGATATGTAGCTCTCAACTAACAGAACAAGTCATCTTGACTGGTTGTATCTGCATCATCCTCATCATCATCACCATCATCATCATCATCATTAGAACTGTCACTATTGGCATTGAATGTCAGTATCAACTGTAGAAGGTCTCGATCTGTAGTTGAGTTTTCTCGATTGTTTTCTGTCCTAAGCCTTCGTCTTGGAAGTGATAACAGTTGCAACATCAGGTCTTCAGGAGATGCTATCCGGTACATCCAGCCCCTAGCCTTCGGTTTCTGTGGGACACAAAATTTTCCATCAATTTGCATTTATCATCGGTGTCATTGTCATTTATTATCATCATCATCATCAACTTTATTGTTCTCATCATCATAATCATTCATATAATCACCAATCATCTTCATCACAATCATCATTGTCACTCTCTTCCTTCTCCTCCTCCCCCTCCTCCTCCTCCTCATCATCATCATCATCTTCTTCTCTGTCCTCTTCGTCATCATCACTCTCAGACATCTCATCCTCAAAGTCATCATCAGACATAATATGATCATCTTCGTCATAGCCACCACCACCAATTGAAAACCAATGAACACGATCACACACATGAACCTTCTTCAAAGAAGTACCAGCAGAGAAATTAGTTCCTCTGCTGCTTAAACAGTATATGTAACAAATATTCTTTATCTGAATTTTCATTTAATAACAGACCAGTATCAGTGTTAAAATCACATAATCCTAGGACTTTCCTAGACAAGCATAAGAAATTTTAGCTTTTATTACAAGTTAATTTCGGATAACTAGCTTATTTCTCTACCTATGACTAATTTCCACCAAAAAACCTAATTGACCACCACATCTATTCACGAGGCTCGAACCTAGGAGATGAGTCTAGTTCCACTTCGACCAAGGACTTCTCTAAACAAGCATATCAAAGTATCTTCTATTACAAGCTCTTTAATCAATGCAAATAATTTCAAGAACATAAATCCTTAAATGTATACCATGTTCTTTCGTAAAAATCACTTCCGAATAATGTATTTAACATGTTTTGCTTTCACAACATACCCAGTTGAGCAATGAGCACCCACCCAAAACTCCCTTATGGCAGCGTGTTCAAGCCTGTAACTTTTACCCATTTTCCTGACAAGCTATACAGCCTTATAATGACGTAGCAGCATATAAGCTTGCCATATCATCCAAATGTGAAATGATCCAACCAACTAATCCAGTGCTGGTTCAAAAGTTTCATGCATTACTGATCACGCTGGTTCTCAACATTTACTAGTTCAGATTGGAAAGTTATGTGTCATGTTGTCGCAGTTATGTTTATTTAGTAACCCTAGGATGCTTATATCACTTATGTGATAAACTGCAAGGCAGATATGTCCGCGTATTTCCTCAATAGGATTTTTGACATATCTCTGATTCATGGTGTGTTAAAAAAAAAAAAAATTAAGTTTGTTTACCGAAGGAGACTCTTCAACAGCAACTAAGCCTGCGATATTGTTCTGCACAAATTCAGGAATGATTCCACAATTCTTTCAATTAAATCTGCCAGTTTGTGTGTTCAAACTCTAGAGTCTAACGTGGTCTACTTTCCATTCATGTAGTGTACTTCTGTGTTGTTATGGTTTCGGGCCTTTACTGGTCTTTGCATGAAAGCTAGACTCTGTCTTTTGGGTATTTGGGACACGTTGTTTTTTGACCCAAAAATGAAAAACAAGGAAAGTTCAAATGTTCCCACAACATAAATGAAACCTAAAATGACAGTTATTCTCCGTTTTAAACCTTCAGCTTTAGCACTGATGCCTCATTCGCCAAGTTCATTTCAGTTCTAAGTTTCTGACCTCAAAGGCTTTTTACTGAACCAGGTTTGTTAGTTGTCAGCACGTTAGTTAGTAAGACAAAGGGGATTCAACAGGAAAATAAATAGGAGTAGGATGCAAGCAAAGAGGCATTTTATCTTGTGTCCCTTGATAATTGAGCTTTACTCCTTGAGAAAGTATGTGAAGGGGAAACCCTTGGAAGATTATCTCTCATACTTTTTGTCCTTTTGGAAGCAATAAATATCATCTTACTTTAGTTTCTTCTATTTTTCAATTTGGATTCAATTAGATTAAACTAAACCCCAAATCCAAATTTTGGGGAGAAGTATTGGACAATTTCATAAGATTCTTGTGATGATATGCTGATTTCATTGGCCAGGGGCTGTAATAAATGTTCAAGATGGTTACAATTTCCAAACAGCTTAAAGCAATTTCTAACAAAGTCATGGCAAGACAGTGATCCAATGGAAGCCTAAGGTTTCTGCCAATGGGAGAATTGAACACACCATAGTTGAGGACAAGAAAGTGAAGGATGGTGTCAAAAATAGAGACTCAAAAATCATTGAAGCTAAGAAGGTGGAAGAGGATGAAGATTTGCTGCACAAAATGGAGGAACAGAGGTGATTTCGTATGTGATCAGAGAATAAAGTCTGATATAACTCAAAGGATCCATCTTTAAAAAATAGTGATGGGTGGATGGGAGTCTAACATTTTCTGAGTTATGCCTAGGGTAACAGTACAACATCAGACATTTTGGCTCTCGAACCAACTGAGATTGAGGGACAACAAGGGGGCAGAAAAGCTTTGGATGATACCTTCACACTATGTACTTGGATTCTTCTTATGATTGTATATTATAGTACATTATAACATATTTTATATATATATATATAATGTTTTAATAGAAACTTCCAATCTGAGATTTATGCACAAAACTAATTTTTCCTGCACATCAAAGGCATTGTCCACATATAATAATATCATCCTGACCTAAGTTCTGAGTTGCAATAATTTACGTCTTAAGACCAAATTCATACCTGCTCAATAATTTTGGGCAGAGTAGCTTTCTCAAGGGCCTTTGGAGTCCATATCTTGATGTCATGCTCAATACCACTGCTTGCAAGAACCATTGAATGAGGATGAGACTCAATGCAGTTCACAACATGCTTATCTGCTTCCATGACACGAATAAGCTGACCACCTTTCTTTTTCCATACAAAAATCCGACCACAGTCCGACCCACTCACCACATACTCACACTTGGGTCCAAAAAAGTTGACACCCTTAACTGTCTCACAATTCCTGTGTCCCTTAAATACTTGCGGGGTGATTTTTTCATCGCCATCCATGTTGGATTGAGACAACACAGATCCATGACTAAATCCAAGTTCATCTGCATCACAGTTCGTAGATTTAGGAAACTCATGATCAGGGTTGGGTCCCAAACCCATATCTTGGGTAAAAAGGTAAATAAACTCGTCGTTGTATGACACAAGCAGCTCTCTTTGTTCAGAAAAGGCCAAGCCTGTTATTCCAACCCGCTCGTCACCAATCAAGTGAGGAGGACAAAAGAAGTCGGTTGGTTGACCAAAATCAGTAGATCCATCCCATTTATACTTGCGAATATCATAAAGTCTAGTATATTCATCAGTTCCAGCAACGGCAAAGAGATTTGGGTTCCTTGGATCAATTGCAATAGCATTAAGATGGATGACTGGCATATAGTTCCACCTATCCTTGATTGGCTGGCATGTAAAAAGTTCTGTTGCGACCCCAGTTCTCAGATCAAACTGTCAAAACACATAGTGCGATTACTAAAGAATAAACAATAAAAAATTAAACGGGGGAAGGAATCAATCACTCACATGCTGTACTAATCCATCTTCACCACATGTATAAAATATATGAGGGCTACCAGGTTCAATAGCCAATTTATGCGCCCTTCCTTGATGCTTGGCCAGAAACTTAGTTTCCACTCCTCCATTTTCAAGAATTTGAGCATGTCTAACCTATAATTGAGAGGTCGCAAGGAAAACAGCCCTATCTTAGTAAAACAATATAACAAGATTCCTGCATATTCATACAGTAATAAAACAGTAAAATTAATACCGTAGAAGCAGTTACCCATACCACCAGAAACCATATTAAATTTGGCATCCCAGAGATAAAATATGTGCACAAGATAGTAGAAACAGTTACCGATACCTTTTTTTTTTTTCTATAAATTATCACATTGTTAGTTAAAACACAAAGCAGATAAAAAAGCAAAATACGTAAGGTATGTTGACACAGACAGACAAAACCTTATAACAATCTGGAAGAATTGACAGAAAGCAGATACCTGTCCATCAGCAGCACAGGTGACAATGCTTCGATCCTCAGAGTGAGGCATGATCTTGGCCTGGAAAACATTGTTGGTGTGACCAGAATGGAAAGAGAGTTTAATACCGCCAGTCTCCCAGTCCCAGAGAATAACCCTCCAATCATCAGAACCAGACACCAGAATGTCCCCATCAGTATTGAAGCTGACAGTGTTGACACAACCTCTGTGCTTGGCAAGTTTCCTGAGCACATCAAGTCGAAGGACAAGATCCTATAAAACACACGACAGCACATTAATTAATGACCAGGGTAGAGCTTTGAGCTTCTGGATAGAGGCACATTCGGAATCACACGCCTACAGAGAAGCCAAATTATTATCATCTATAAAAGCAAGAAACCACCTTGATCGGATACCCAAAACAAAAACACCCTTTACAAAAAGGGAACAAAGGGACCACATTCTCGTCTTCAATATAAATTATTTCACGGAAGCAAAGAGATGGGTAAAGAACTGACTACAAAGGATGAACAATTGAAAAGATATAGAAAGAGGAAAAAGAATGGAAATTGAGGGTTAAGAGAAGAGAGGGGTGTGGAACCTCGGAGGCGCCAAGTCGGAGAGCGAAATTTCTTGGCGGTAGATGGCCGAGTTCTCGATGGCAGAGATCAGGAATGGCCTTGTAGACGGCGGTTATAGGCCTCTTGTTCATCCTATCCTGTGGAATAACAAAAAGAATTGGATTGAGCAAATAAAGATTGATGAATGATGAAGTATGAAGTATGAAGGATGATTATGGATACCTTGAAGAGGAAGAACAAGACACAATATACAGAAATAGATGGATAGGTTTGGGTGCAGAAGAATGGAACAAAACCAAAGGAGTGATGGGAGAACACACAGTTATATGTGTGCGAGAGAGTGGGGTTGGGGTTCCCCCTGTGCTATCATGGTGATGATGGTGTGGTAATTATGATGATGGTGATGGTGATGGATGGATGTTGATGTAGATGATCGAGGAATGCTCCCGTAAAATTACTCAACACTGTTATATGTTATGTGTGTGATATGTGTGATAGATAGAGTGGGGTGGGGTCCTTTGGTTTGCCCTGTTCTATGATGTTCATGATCATGATGATGATGATAGATGAATGATGAATGGATGTTGATACAGATGATCGTGGAATTGTCACGTGAAATTAATCCACACGTACTACACTGTTAATCTCCACATCAGTGCCACCCTCCTAATTTAATCTTTCCTTTTAAGATAGAATAAAATAATTAACCCGAATCTTTATCATATATGGTTTTTAAGTTTATATTTCTGTTACTAAAATATTCAACGTCTTGTTTATTTATATAATCATTAGCTTTTATATAACCATTTTTATTTTTCAACAGTTCACATATTAAATAAATAAAACTCAATTTAAAATAATTTCATAATAATTACTCAAACCTGATTTTTGTTATGATATTTATGCGGAGTTTCTAAGATCTGAGTTGTTGATTCTTGATGAAGAAATTCTCACTTTCAAAGAGAAAGAGAGGAAACATTCACAGAAAAACTAATGTATGATTGTAGTAGTGAATGAGAGAATCAAATCCTACGATGAGATAGTGTAGTTATAAGTTATCTTGCGTTTATAAACAAACATATATAAATATATTGAAGAAATAATTGATTCAAATTATTATATTATAAGTTTGAGAATATTACGTAATCAATCATTATATTATAAGATATTATTTTTAAATATATTGAAAAAATAATATAATATAATAATAAATTAATATATTATATCTATAACTATATATAAAGATATTTTCTTTTCTTGTTCACATTTCATAATTTCAATTTTACTCTTTACAATGTAATTATTTGTTAAATTTTTAAAAATTAACGATTACTTTTACAAGTCTTTATACAACTATTTACTTATGTTAATCTTTTTTATTCTCTTATTCATCAACAGTTATTTTCTCATATTTTTTTCCATACATTTAACTTTATTTTTGATAAATATAATTTAGTTTTTTTATTAGCTTAATAATATTACAATATCATCAACTACTAATATAATATTATATATATTCAAAAAATACATACACACATGCACTATAACGTCTGTGGATACGTTAGTTGTTTATAAATATTTTTGAGATATTTCATAATATCTTAAAGAATGATATCTTAAATTATCCAAACTTTAAGTAGTTTGCACCATTTGACCTTAATCATAATTGTTTGCGAATGTGTTGCTATTGAAGCATAATCTAAATAACGTATGAATGTGTTGTAATCCGAAATTAGTCATAGTAACTTGCGGATGTGTTACAGTCCCAGTTTAATTGTAATGTGTGTTATGGTTAAAATGTTCTAAGTAGTTATGTAGCGCAATAACTTAAATTGTCTTTAAAATTTTTTAAAAAAATTTCAAATATACAAGACTCATATTAGTATAATATAAATATAATTGCTAGCCACCTGAAATCGCGCTCCTGAGCTGGGAAATTAAATTACTTATGTGTTGCTGCTATATATCGGTATCTTATTAAAGTTTTCTTTTAAATATATTTTTGTCACAAAATACTTTTTTCCAAACAAAAAGGTTAGAGCATTTTTTTTTATAGAATTAAAAGATATACTTATTTTTATTAGAATGGTAAGAATTTGTCTAAACGAAGTCAGGATAAAAAACAATTATCATCTGCTCGTGCTAAAGATAGATAGATTTTAAATGTGTTTTAATTAGTTAATAGTATAAAAAATAAACCTATATTATAAGTCAAACTTTTCATGAATCTCAAACGTACTAGTTAGATGGTTTTACACCTAAATATTATTTATTATGATTAAAAAAACAATCTGTTTTCTTCATTTAATTTGTTATTATAATTTTTTAACTAAAAATAAATAGTATGCCTTTAATATAAAAAAACTATATTGACTCTTAATCATTAGTTATTTTATAAAAAATAATTATTTTTGTAATTACTATTTAAAATATATTAAAGTATTTTTAATTAATTGACAGTATTAAAGATTTTACACTAAAATTGTGCCAACTTCAATTCTTAAAGAAAACATCGTATATGTTTTGAATTTGGCTCAAGATAAAACCAACATGGTAAAAGTTGATTACATGATAATAATAGGATAAGATAAAATAAAATTGCACGCAGAAAGGAAGCAAAAACAAATAAATATTGCTTACAAATGATTATTGAGTAATTGCTGATAAAAAAATCATAAAATGGTTATTGAATCAATTTCACACATTTACCATCTCCTAATAAATTAATAATTTTGGTATTGTCATTTCTGTTGAACTTTCATTTATTTAACAGTATGACGGGTCTAGAAGAGAACAAAAATTCATGTGAGCTTCTGGAACTGAAATCCTGACACGGTTAAGAGAGTTACCTTCTCAATATCACTGTGCTTATTTCGTACAAAATTTTGTTATCATGCTTTTACAATCATGTCAATATCATTAGAATAAGTAAAAACTTTTTTTAATTGTTGATATTAGATATTGAAAAGAGGAAAAGATAAAGAATGTATAAAAGAGTGAGAGTGTGAGGAAGAGGAAGCTAAGATCTGAGAGGATGATGAATGGCTTACAGTGTCCTCACCAGGGGCTGTCATGGAGATGGAAACAACGTGGTTTCCCAGTTACAACCATTAAAATGGAGACTTCCACGCTAACCAAACAAGGACAACGATTTCTGACCAAGCTAACCACCTCCTCCGCCGCCACCGACAACCTCATCCGAAGATTCGTCCAAGGTTCTCCCAAATCTGTTGTTCTCACCACTCTCTCACACCTCCTCTCTCCCTCCACCTCCTACCCACAACTCTCTTCCCTCGCGCTCCCCGTAAGTACCATTCTTTCCGCCAATCTTTTTTTTTGGCTTTCTATTTGGGCCGCTAACAGGCCTCCCTAAAAAAATTGCAGCTCTACGGAAGAGCCAGCCAAGCCCCGTGGTTCACCTGGAACTCCACCACCGTCGCCGAGCTCGCCGCGCACCTCCACAAACTCGGCCACCAGGCCCAATCCGAAGCCCTGGTTTCCGAGGCCATTTCCAAGCTACAATCTCGCAAACGCGAACTCGTTGTCTTCTACGGCAAACTGGCGGAAGCATACTCGAAACGAAAATCCGAAACCGGCTTCGACGTGGCTTACAGTTACCTCAACAACCTTCTCCGCACATCCGAATCGGTGCACGTGAAACGCAGGGCCTACGAGTACATGGTGAGTGGGCTGTGTTCCATGGACAGGCCGCGTGAGGCAGAGGATTTAGTTATTGGGCCTGCGGCTGGGCTCGGGCTTAAACCCTCGGGCTTTGAATTGAAGTCAATTGTGTACGGATACGGAAGGGTGGGGTTGTTTGAGGATATGCGGAGGGTTGTGGAGGAAATGGAGAAGAGAGGGTTTGTGGTTGACACGGTATGTTGCAACATGGTTGTTTCGGCTTACGGGGTTCACGGGGAGCACGTGGAAATGGTGACGTGGCTTCGGAGGATGAGGGATTCAGGGGTTCCGTTTTCCGTGAGGACTTACAACTCCGTTTCGAATTGTTGCCCGGAGGTTTTGAGAATGGTGGGGGGGTTGAGCGAATTGGCGTTGTCGATGGAGGAATTGAATGAGGGTTTGGAAGGAGGGGAGGGAATGGTGGTGAGGGAGTTGATGGGGTGTAGTGGGATTTTGGAGGAGGTGATGGTGTGGGAGGCGTTGGAGGTGAAGCTGGATCTGCATGGGTTTCACGTGGGTGGGGCTTATTTGGTGGTTTTGGTTTGGTTGGAGGAGATGTGGAGAAGGTTGAATGGGTTGAATTGTGGGGTACCGGCGGAAGTTACGGTGGTTTGTGGGTTGGGAAATCACAGCAGTGTTCGAGGGGAATCGAAGGTGAGGGTGCTGGTGCAGAAGATGATGGTGAAAATGGGAAGTCCGTTGAAGGTTGATAGGAAGAACAACGGGTGCTTTATTGCAAAAGGAAAAGCTGTTCAAAATTGGTTGTGTGAAATGAGGAAGGCACCTCTGAGTGGGTCTGCTTCACAGTGAATGTTATGAGTTTAGGGTTATGTGAAGTAAAATAGGAAACCTTAAATGGTGGTCATTTTACTGTCTTTGTTATTGAAGGAGGTTAACCCTTTTCATTCAAGAAGAAACTGTGAATTAGGACAGATAATGCATGCACATTGAAAAATGATTAGAGTGATATTTAGGAAGGCATGATGAAGAGCAAATTTTGTTTAGTGGGATAGGTAACGCATGGCATACATTCAGAGGATGAGAAACAGATCTACATTGATCCATGGGGTCTTGTCCATGATTTTTTTGTTCTTCAAAAATTTGTTATATAACGTATTTAATATCTAATATAATAATATAATTTCAAATTTTGTTATTTAATTTTTGTGCCTAGGAGAACTTAGATGAAAAAAATAAAATAAAAAATAATTTAAAGACTCATCTGTAACCATTTTAGTGTGTTTCATCACCTATGAGACTCATTTGTATATATTTTGTTAAGAGATCCACTGGAAAGGAGATTTAAATGCTTAACCTACCTATGAGACTCATTTCGAGCTGGTGCTGTTCCTTGTAATGAAAAGGCGGTCAACTGGTTTTTAACTTGGAAACCCACCCGCCAAGGTGAATTTTCTTAAATACAAGTTCTTAACTGGAAACATAAATTGAAAAAAATATCACATCATTCATTCACTATACATGCCTGTAGACATTTAAAGTATTCTTACCGTTGTCACATTTGCTTGCCTTGCAGAGAAAGAGCTAGAAGAGAACCCTGCCAAACTGAAACAATACGTGTTAAAAAAGCTTGAGAACACGCCAAGTGATGTTAGAGCTTTGGTCGAAAAAACGGAAGTAGATGGTTTTTTATCATCTCCATTGCGATATAGACATCCCTGGGATCTGATGTTGGGGAACATTAGTAAGGGCAATGTTTTTGTTGGTGGAGATGCTTTCCACCCTATGACTCCTCCTGACCTTGGGCAGGGAGGATGTTGTGCTTTAGAGGATGGGATCATTATGGCCAGATGCTTAGCTGAGGCCTTTTTCCAAAGAACCAGGAAGAGGTATCAAAGAGAAAGACGAAGAGGTGCATTATGGAAAGCTTGAAGAAATATGCGGACGGAGAAACATTGATGTCACTGCAACAGCTTATATGGTGGGTTCTATTCGGCAGGCTGAGTCCAAATTCGTTACTTTTTTTAGGGAAAACATCTTGGCCACATTCTTAGCTAGTCAATATTTTAAGAAGTCAGGTTAGGATTGTGGAAAATTAAATAGCTCCTAGCGGTGCAATTATCTTGTAAAATGATTGGTAGCGGGGAACTTGATAGATGAGTAACTTTTTTATAAATACAAAAAGTTTATTTTCTTTAATCATGTTATCCTTAAAAAGGAAAGTGGTTGGTAAGAGTGTTAAAAGATTATTTCTCAGGTAGGAATGCGTTAACAATGACCTTAATGAATATTATATACAATCAAATAGCAGGACCTTTAAAGCATGCTTCTAAGGGATGGATCCCTGCGAAGCAGAGCACAGTGTACATGCAAACTATGGGGGCGTCAAGCTCCACTCATCCCCAGTATGAGGTCCAATATCCGCTTCCAAAACTTTTGGCTGTATGGTATTGTATCCCTTTGACCCAAAACAGGCCCACCTTCATCCATTCATTCATGTGTTCAGTTTATAGAATGACTCTATGTATATATCCACATAAACACTAAAAAATTAAATAGAGGAAGGAAATGAAACTAATGACATCACATCGTACCTGTCTGAAAAAATATGGAAAAAACTTCTCTACCCATCCAAATCTTCAAAACCAAGGCATCCACCATATGTACATACTTCCAAGATTCTTGAGAGAGACTGCTTCAGCAATTAGTCTACGAGCCTGACCTTCTACAGCAAGTGGCAATGATGGCGCAGCTCCAACCCCAACAACCACTCCTTGTAACCTTGCCGCAATATTACTAATTGCTCTCTGATAAAATCCATAAAGATAATTACAACAATAATATGCTTAAAGGAATCCAATATCAGAAATAGGAGTCAATTATCAGCTTAAATGGATACAAAACAACAAAGGCATATAAATTGGAACTTTTTCTACATTATTTTCATCTAAATACTCGATGAAAAGAATGATAAACTGAATACCAAACCTGTGCATGTGGATTTTGCACTTCTACACCACTGGACTTGTGAGATTTAGTCCATTCCACAAGAGGATCGTGGATGAAAGTTTCGAGCACACTCATTAGAGCCTCCCTGTGCGACCTCAGTACTGAAAGTGTAATTTCACAAACCCTCAAAAAGATACCCTCATATCCAGTTATTCCTAAGCCATCGATCATGTTCTGTAGATTTTGTTGCAATCCGTTAGAACATTTATGCAAGCATTCATTAATATGAGAAACAAAAATAATTAGCAAAGCTAGGTGTTGATAGGTGTCACTAATCATAATCTTTACTTATAAGAAGTGATGAAAAATTTTTCCCCAAAATTTTAAGTGTAGGATCTGCAATAGCCTGGAGAAGTAAGACTCATGCTACTTGTGGCCAATTTTGTTCAACAAAGGAAAAAATAAAATAGTATGATTTGCAAAATATTTTCCAATTATGTGGTTCTATTACCTGGGTTAGCCTAAAAGGAACAAGCTCAGGCTTGTCCAATTGCAAACCTTTGTCAAATAGGCAACTGAAATCAACGTGAACACAATCGCCACTTGTAGAATCCAAAAGAATATTTTCACCATGCCTATCACCCAGTCCCACAATATGCCCAACCATGGACCAAACTGCAGTCGTGTGAGCATAAGCAACACGGGCCCTGAACCATGCAGCAGGCTCAGAAAATGTTGTCAGGAACCATTTGTGGAAGACGGGAGGAAACATTGGAAGGATTTTGTTCTTTAGCATCTCATCTCCTGGCATTTTACCTTGACATTGATCATAAATTTGTTTAATTTGAGGATTAGTTTTCGACCTATCAAATTTTCCGCAGGTAATATAGATGTCTTGAAGAATATGCCGAAGTCCACGAGTGTGAGGTACCCACTCCACCATGCCACAGTCTTCTGTCAGAGGAATCACAGCAAATGTTCGAATGTAGAGCTTTCTTCTACGACTCTCAGGATATTTGGACAGCAATCGGTTGATCATTGCAGTGAACTCCATCATGCGAGCATCTTTGCGAAGGTCATCCTTTGGTTTGCAAAGAAATGGGCGCTCAAGACCATCACTGCCTAATAGAACAATCTGAAATCAAAAAGGTATTAATTAAAAAATGGCATTTTCTATCGGTGGGTTCATTGGGAAAACAAGTTCTCTAGACCTATCCAGTATCTTAAGCAGATAACATCTAATTAAAATTGATAACTCTACTAGGTAAAAATGGTCCTTAGGAAGGAAAATAGTACTGGGATCTTTGCAATGAATTTGAAAATAAATACAAGGCCAAATTCCTATTAGGCGTCTTGATCAAATATCAATAATTGGAATGCAACTCTTAAAGCACTTCCATGCAGTTCTTATCCCCACCCCCTTCTCCTAATTAGAGACCAACTAAGATTGTAGCAGGCCACATGCTCACAATACTCTGCCCAATTGGCCCCTCCAACCATTAAGTTAATTGATGCTATCGGAAAAATGCAATACAATAAGCAGTACCAATATTATAGTTTGGTCTATTATGACTTACGATGCCTGCTCAACTGAAATAATGTGGAAACCCCAAAAGCAATGCAACACCACACCATGCATTTAAAATAAGTGAACTGCATACTCCAGAATCAGAAAAAGAAAATATTAAGGTAGAAAATCATTAGCTTACTTTCTTAGGCTGCTGAAGAGAAGAAAGAATTTCTGCCTCATCAGCAATGCCCAATATGGTAGGAAGATCTGTAGCTGAAAAGATATTAGACATGCGTGAACCATCCAGATTCCCATCATATGTCGGAAGATTAACAGTAAGAGATTGTTGAATTGGCATTACAATTCCCAGGGGCATCATCCTCTTCAGAGAACTGAATTCAGTTGAGAGATTAATTGTCCTTGATCTTGACTGACAAGCATGGAAGCATAACCTGATCAGATGATCAATCAGTGTAGCGAATTGAACAAATAAACTGTTCTCCTTACTTCCTGGGTTGAAACCTTTACGGGCAGCTTGTATGATTTCAGCTGCTGCTTCCCGCCTTGAAGGAACAGTTGATTTTGACACTGCAGCCATTATCCACAGGCCCTGTTGTGGATACTGGCGTAGAACAGAGGTAATGATAAGTTTGACCAGTCGAACAATCTCCACATTCTGGTGACAAATCCTTGAAACCAATTGAGGTAGCACTGTCAACCAATGGTATGTTGGTAAATCCATCAAGCAGCCTCTTATAATACTCATTACCTGCCAAAGTGAAAGAAAAGAAAGCAAATAGTATAAAAAATACAAAATGCAGAATAAGAGTTTTGACGTTTCGATCACAAAGAAAACAGTAGAGGGAAGAAATTTCTCTACTCACCTTCGAATGTACATTCACTAAATCCTTGTTTGATGAACCACGTCTTTGATACATGCTTCCAAAGTCAAACCACAAGGTTAATAACCTTGGAAGTGCCTGAAATAAATTTCTGTGTCCCCTGTGAAGTCCTTTTGCATAGAATAATAGTACATCAGGAAGATAGGACCACCATCGCTTCTCACCATTCAGGTTTGATGAGCCAACAACAACAGTTGCTGAAGGAATCGGTCTAGGACCAAGTTCAGAATTCTCCTCCTGGCGTTTCCTGGCATCACCAAGCACCTCATCACAATACTTAGCAATATAAAAGTACCCTTTCTCCCATTTAGGTTGCAGTTCCCTCACCCTGGTATAAAGACTTATTACATCTTCCTTCTGTTTCTGCCCAGTGTAATGGGTCCACCTTGAGTACAGAAGAAGGGTCTTTGCAATGTCTCTATTTTCATTCATGGCCTGACTTTCACAAACAATAGGCTGTGTATTTAGTGGTAACAGAGACAAGCTAGTAATAGATGATATTGTTGCAGAACCTAAAACCTCAACAGGCATGTCCAAGAGAGATTGTTGCAACACTGCAATGGCACCATCAGACCGCCGTGTGCTCCAAAGAAGTTTTGCTTTTTCCATGTGGACATTGGGGGCACCAGAGGCCTGAGCTTCCAAAATTGCTCTATTGGCTGTTTCATAATGACCAGCAAGGCGACACAGTTTTGAATATTGAAGCCAGCAATTCCCAACTTGAGCACCAAGGCCACTTGCACCAAATACCAGTCTTCTGAAAGCCAAGAGGGGCTCCCTCGCCCAGAGTGATGACTGTGTAAACCTGAGTCGATTGTCCCAGTTGTCCAGTAATTTAGAGAAAGCTTGATCACCTAAGTGAAAAGACTTCTCTAAGAAAGAATTATTGCCCAGAAGAGAATTGAAGTCCTCCAATTCCCTTAGAAAGTGCAGTTTTACAACAAATGGGTAGGCGCGCATGTAAGAATCCATTCCTGCAGCAGCAAGGGGAGCAATTAGTGACTGCTTGGATAAAGCAATTTTTTCTGCTACAGAGAAACGGTCCCTCTTCATCATTGCCTGGAGAATCATTGCAACATTCAAGTCAAATGAAGTATTACTTTCAGAGCTACTACAAACTAAACCGTCTTCTTTAGCTCCACCAAGGTATTCATCCATCAAATCCCACCGGCCAAGCCTCCAGGCTGCCTGCACACCTTGCATGCACCATGATTTCTTGTACTGAGGAAACCTAGAAATTAAACCATCAACATGAGTGACCATGGCCTGAAGATGGCACATATTTAGTAAACAGTTAAGGACATCGGAATGCCTCTGAAATGAGGTAGGCTCCATCTGCAAAGCCTGTTCGCAAGAAGTTAAAACATCAGCCCAATTCCCAGCTTTTTTGTTAATTAACAGCTGATCTTGTAACCTCAAAGATTTACTTAAACAAGACAAGCCAGATAGTCCATCTGGCTCATCCAAACAGCTATAAATTTCCATTAGATGTGAAACATCTTGGTCCTCAAAGACGCCACTCCTCTCAGAAGCAGGGTTAAAAGAACCTGACTTTTCTCTCACATATGACTCAAAGTACATCAAGGACCTTGCATAAGCCTGACACCTAAAGGAGGCCCTAGCAAGAGTCACCTTTGGAATCACAGATAGAAGCTCTGCAACATATTTACACTGTAAAAGGGGTTGGACCTGATCTAATGAATTTGACTTTTGGACCTTTGACTTTTGTTGCTTAGAAACTGATGGTTGAGAAATGGAAAGGGCAAGCTCCTGTTCAACATCATCTGCCCACTGTCCTAGGTTATCAAGAAGAGTAAATACTGCCTGAATACAAACTTCACTTTGACCACCACTGAATCCATGAACTGAAGCTCCACTATTCTCTGATGCAGCTGCATCAAGAACAGACAGGATTTCTTCTGCTATGCCTTGACGTGCCTCCTGAGTACCATGACAAACAGCATTGAGAACCAGATATGGAAGTAAATATATGGCTGTTTGCATATCATGACGCACAATACCACGACAGGCGTTAAAGATGCTTGCACGAGATCCAGTAGCATGTGCAGTTAGTTTTCTTATCCAAAAGAAGATCCACCTTCTAAAGGACATAGATGTGCGGTAAATAGGGCCGGTGGATGTTGAATCAGCAGCTACTTTAGGAAGCTGAAACCTAGATGTTAAGCATGGGGCTATTATCTCTTTCACATAATTAGAGAACCGATCCCATAATTTATGGCCCCTATTATTCATCCCTTTACTACCATTAGTACTCTTAGTCTTAGATACAACAGCATTGTGACTACCCTCATCCTTTTGTGCTTGTGACGTAGTAGTTGGAGCATTTTCATCAAGTGATGCCTCACAGCCAGCAAATTTTAGCAACTCCTGTATAGCCAATGCAGCAGAGTCTTGAATAACAGTATCAGGTGCAGATCTAAATGCTCGAGCTAGATGTTTGTGGATCAGTTCAAATATGAGGTCATCATCAGAGCATTGAATTTTAAAACGCTGGCTTGAAAAACCTTTTACTTTTGCAGGGTCAACAGCACCAAGGGATCCAAGACAATCAGCACAGACTAACTTCAACCTCTGTCCAACGGCAGTCCTTGATTCTTCTGCACATCCTCTTAATAATGATGTTATTAAAGAACTCAATACATCGAAGTCTGAACCAGCTTCAGCAGTTATCAGATCAGTAACATCCTTCCATCTTGAGTCCAGAAGCTTGCGAAGCTCACACACTACCATATACCTCACATTTAAGTTCTCATGATTTAAACCATCAACAACAACTTGCAATTGGTTCTTCAAAGTCATAGTTCCACGAGCATCCTCAATTGCTTTGTTCACTTCTGCCAATGCAGGAATGCTGGGCAATGGGGGAAACTCACATATATGCTGCTTTAAGATAACCCTGTTATCAAGAACAAGTTCTTCTAATATGGTTACCACCTTGTCCAAATGTATTGAGGGATTTTCTTTGTCTCTCTCCAGGAAGGGAAGGAGGGAAGCAAAAACTTGAGAAATAATATGCTTAATGCTAGATGGAGATACATTAGACAATTGCTTTATAAAAAAATGCAAGACAGACAGACCCTCCTTTTGCAGTGGTTCTTTAGCTATAGCATGCATGAGAAGAACCATCAATTTTGGCACATAAGTACTAAGATGAGGACCCATCATTGTAATCAGCAACTCAATACGGTTCAGTGATTGCCTCTGCATCATAAAATCATCAGCATGGAGCAATTTTCTGTCTATACTGTTAAGAAGGCCTACAAAATGATTCCTCAAAAACAGAGGGAGATCTTCTGCACCAGTGAGAACTTTGGCAATGTCTTTAATCATATCAGGCACTCTTGCTAACCTGTCAACAAACAGAAGAATAATGAATCAAGGACAAGCAAAACTTCTGTGCACTTCAATTGCCACTTTTTTTCATTATAACTCTGGACTAAAGTAGGAGTCCTTGTTTGCTTTATGATGGAAGGTTATACAAGTACCCCAAAGAAATCTGAGATTTAATAAAGTTGCTAATCAAGAAAAGAATTTCCACAGTGAAACAAACCAATTTCTGCCAATCAAGAACAAATACAAACAAGTTACGGGGTTTTTTGTTTAAAGGTATGATTTTGTAATCCCAGGAATCATTCTCCGGAATATTATACCAAGAATGATATTCCCCACAAACATGCTTGGTTGGTATTTAATATATATTTAAGAAAAATGTTTAATTTTATTTAATTTAAAAATTGAAAAACAAAAATAAAAAAGAAAGTAAAAGAATGGAGTGGGAATAGGTAGTTATTGTAGACAATAACACCATTCCCGTGGGAATAAAAATAACTTAAAAAGTGAAGGCCTAATTTTCTTGAGAATAAAGATACCTAAGAACATGTTAGAAGTGGATTTTAAATCTAACTCAACCCCACAAAACCGGTTTGTAAGGTGAAGTTTGCACCTCACTTATATATTATGAAATTGTCTTATCTCTAGTCAATATGGGACTTCCGACAGAACATATTTTTATAACCACCTACCAAGGGTGAGAATATTTAATCCATCTTCACATTACCAGAAATGAAAAAGATAACATGAAACAAACAAAAGAACCCTAATGTACATAATCCTTGATATAGCTAAAGCTAAGATGACAGTAAACATAGTTTCCAATAAAAACACAAATTTCAAAGATTAATATCCAAATGTGAAAGTTTTCCACTCAGGAACCGAATTAAAATGAAGTTTCAGAAATATAATATACACAAATTACCTTCTAGCTATCTCATCTGAATTGCCACCATTTGTAAAGCATATAAGTTCATCTAGAAGAGCAGGTAAAGCAGCCGCAAATATTTCCTGCTTGTCAGAACCAGTCTGTACATGGTAAAACTGCACAGCAGTAATTAATTGTTGGTCATCAGTTTGATGAAGCGCAAAAGCAAGAACTTTTGGTAGCCAATTAACTATCAGAGGCACCATGTCAGTGTTCAAACACTTGGCTAACTCATATAAGGTGCCAACTGCTTGACTGTTTTGGTGAGACACCACAAGCTTTGGGAGAACAAAAGGAATCATTTTCTTGACAAGTTCTTTGGTTTCAACACCAAAAACAGCTTCCGCAAACTCCCTTACTAAGACTGGGCGGCTGGCAAGTCTCTCAGAGAGATAATCATACAGTTCAGTACAAATACAGACATCTTTTGAAAGAATTAACTCAAGACCCCCTTTAAGATGGAAATAGCATGACCTGTGTATTAACCTGGATGCATTCATTCTCACAGTCATGTGTGTGCTATCAAGTTGATCAACAAGCAGTATAAGAGAACATATGAAAAGTTTGCTATCCATATTGACCGCAACCATTATTTCTGCTGTACATTCCATTAATGTCTCCAATATATGTGGACTACCGGCTATAGTCATGGCATGTTTAAGTGTATCTAGAAATTTTGCTTCCTTGCTTTTATCAGCATCTCCAGCGAAAATTGAACTCAAAACAAGATTATCCATAAAGAATCTAATCTGACTGCAAAATGCTTCTCTCAATTCCTTGCTCCTGCAAGTAAGAAGATACTCCACACATTTTATCCACTTAAATCTTGTCTTTAGCAGAATATCAGAGGTTCCATGTGCAAGGATCTGATGAATAACTCTCACACAGGAAAGTTGGACATCTTCGGATGACTCGTCAAATAGAAGTTCAAAAAACAAAGACTCCAGTTGAATGAAAGTATGGTCAAAACTAAAATCTGGATCTGCTCCATGTGTACCAGATTGGAGAACGATCGGAGCATGCTTCTTATCCAGATTGCAAATAAAACTGCCATTGCATTTTGAACAGAAGAAGCCTTGCAGTAAACAATCTATTGTTGAACATGTTCTTCCACTTTTCACATTTACAAATAATTTGCATTCGTGTATATTTGGACCAGATATAGATCTTTTGCATCCATAAAGACATGATAGAAGACCAAGAGATGTGGGAAGAATTTTCTTAACCTTCTCATTATCTCTTTTTATGTACCTGCGTGTTGGATAGAAAAAGCAAACTACCTGGTTACTAGAGGATTTGTTTCTCCAAAATTTTAAGACACAGAACCTTCAACCACACAATTCCAACTGATGCAAAAAAATTAACAAACACATACATGATGGGGGAAATAAAAAACTTGCTTAAGAACAAGGGTCAACTATAATAAATATGGAAAACAACTGTTGAAAACTCTTGAATTTGATCTGGGTCAAAGTCAACCCCAAAAAGCTAGCTCACTAGGTGAGGATTGTCCAACCCTTTTTACAATTTACTTTCACCATATATCTATAGCTAGTGTGGGATCTAAAAACACCCCCACTCCCTACTATTACCTAGGATTGGATATCTAAAGCATGCAGATGGTGAGGTTGAATTTTTTTAATATTGCAACTGGGAAAAACACAACTAGAAAGACTTTTGGTTGACGGTTACTCAATATAAGATTTATGACAGTCAAGATGTCATCATGAATTTGGGTCAAGATGTTAAGCGTCACACAGAGTAAAATGAGCTACTTGACATGGCCATTCTGCTTTGACCTCTTCTACCTAATATTTATATTTGACATGAGATCTCAACAAAACAAAACAAATATTGAAAAGGTGAAATATAAAGGAACAGCTCAATACAGAGAATGCAGTCTTTCCATTTGAATATTGAATGTGTTATAATTATAGAAACATCTTAAATATGTTGCATTCAGAAACATAATCGATCCAACGAAATAGAACCAAGAGTTCAAAGAAATATATTCTTTCAATTAGCTACTGCAATTCAGATTTTAAATCTAATATGAGTAACTTCACATAAATCACAGGCCTGTATTCAAACTAACTGAATGACAAATGCAGCCAACATGTTTCTTGAAATTATGTACAAGAAAATATCCACACAGCTAACTTACTCCATCCTTTCAAAAACAGGAGATGGAACATCGAGAACAGACCACAAAACCATTATTGGCATAGAAATGACTGCTTCAGTTCTGACTTCTTCAGCTTCATCATGGAGACCCAGATCTAAAACTTCAAGAACAACTTTTCTGCTCAAGCTTGGGCCTAGCTTTGATACTACTTGAAGAGAAAGGCATTTGAGTTTGCATGGAGAACGATTATCAATGGCAACAGGCATACGAGTCCAGGGAATTTTAAGCACAAGTATGAGGTCTGCATGGTAATTCTCATCATCTAAAGGGTTGTGTTCTTTGAGAGATGCATCTGTTTGAAAGCAATTGCAAAGTGATACAAATCAGAAGCATGAACTAGTAGACACCACAACTTTAAAATATAAGTAGAGTAAATGAAGTTAAAGGATATGAAAAAAAATTCCCATATTCAGTTCTGACCATTAAGAGAGAATGCTCAGAATGGAAAGAGTCCTTATAACTTTCCATCAAACAAATAAGCACGGTAATTTAATGAGCTGGGAAGATGTATAACATTTTATTGCTAAGGTAAAGCTTACTTTGCACAAGCAATACACTGTGAATTCCTTCCAGGTATGTGGAAATATCTACAGTAATTGAGTTTCCTTGTTTTGCCTACAACATAAGCAAGTTAATTCATTGATAAATAGATAGATAGACAGACAGATACATAGATAGATAGCAGGAATTTGAATCAGTACCTACCAACCTTATCAGCTATCCATGGAAGCCATGCAAGCATCTGCTGAAAGATTCTGAGAGACAGATCAATCTCTGGATAAACAGAGAAGGTAATGCACAGAATGCTGAGTGCAGATAAAGCAATTTCTGGCCTCAAAGGCCCTGGTCTGACAGCAGGAGCACTTAATGAATCAACAAATGAAAGGATAGATTTATTCATATGGCTAGCATAACCTTCTACTGTTTGGCAAGTGACCACATAACTACTTTTACATTCCACATCAAGATTGCCATCTGTAACCACAACTTCTTCATTCAATTTTTGTCTCTTGATACTTAAATTATCCATATCCTGAATGGACCTCTTGTGGCCAAGTCTTGTGCCTTCAATTGACTTATCTTCTGATGCTAACACGGTTAAATCCTCAGTGTTTCCTAGGATTCCCCGAACAAGATGTGGGCCAAGAGTAGACAGAGCTACCCCGAAGCACTCTATCAGAGGCAAACATGGTTCCGAATGATAAAGTGCAGATATGAGATATTCTGGCTTCCAGATATGAAGGGGACAAACTTGAGCAATCCTAGCATAGGCACTGCATAATGCAACCTGAAAGGAGTACTATCAGACTTTTTCAACCTCAACCATTCACTAGCTCAAATTCCTCATATTTCAGAACGAGAAGTGAATCAATGAATAGCTTCCCAGTTAACTAAATTGGTCTAAAAAAATTAAGTGTCAATATTAACCTTAAGTTGCTGGCTTTTCGTTCTCCCCATTGACTGAAGGAATACACTAACTAAATCAGCAGCTGTTAATTTGACAATATCTTCTGGACAGCTAGAGTAGAGAGTATTAAGGCAAATACCCATTGACAAATCATAAGCCATGTTTCTGCAGGAATATAATCCTAATTTTTGTTAATAAGTAATCTCATATACTGAAATAAGTTTTAAATAAGGTCATCTATATTCATACGATGCAGCAAAATGTAAGAATCTAATGGAATATAGTTTGCTACTAAAGCCCAAGTACGTGATTATTTTAAAATAAAAACCAAACCTGAAAACAGGAAGCCCCTCCTTGTCGATACTCAAGATAGTAGTTATTGACAAGATTAAATTCTGATAAGGAATGAGATCATAGTTTGTCACCGTTCCAATGGTGTGTACAAAGTCAAAGCATGCCTTCCATAACGTCACAAATCGTCAGATAATTTGTATCGACCAGAAAATAATTTAAGTAAAATCAAGTGAAAACTCAAACTCAAATTCTAAATTTCGTCAACCATTACACACCATATGCAGGTCAGCATCCCCATAGCATAAAAGAGAGCACGCAGCAGAAATAAAGGACGCATGGATCAATCCTTCAACATAGAGCGTTCCTTCAGTAAGGCATTTACTGAGAAGTTTCAAAATCCACGTTGCAAACGGTTGCCATCGGCTGCGACCAGTGAGGTCAATCAGTAAACCAAAGCCATCAGCAGGCTTGTTGGCGGACGGAAGGTCTTCAACTCCAGAAAAGAACTCACAAAAACACTTGAGCTTCACCCGGGAGGATCCCTTAACATTGAGCGAAGCCACGTACAAAATATCTGCAGATGCAAAAAACAAACATAGCATCGTGATTTCACATACACAAAAAAATAGCATGCATATAACCATCGATTCATCATACACAATAAACGCAACTTAGTTCCGAACTATTAGGAACAACAAAGACGTCGAGTTCATAACTGTAATTTATGCGCAGTTTCATACCTTGAATGAGCGACATGGAATCGACAAAAAACTGGCGGTAAGCATCTCTGGCTCCGGAGCGAAGCAGTGCGAGAAGAGAATCGAGAGCTTCGAAGAAGACGCCGTGGCGAGATCTAAAATTCGAGAGAGGAGTGAGAGGAAAAGAGAACAAAGAAAAAGAAAAGTAGAGCGGATATTTGAGAGAGAGAGAGAGACCGAAAGAGAGGTTGGGCAAAGAAAGGGAGAATTCGCGCGAGCACCGGGGAAACGGCGGAGGGCTTGCCGTGGTAGAAGACTCCGGGGAAGTTTCTGGCGGTGTGAGATATAAGCTTCACCACAGCAATCACTTCTCTCTGGTTGTCTGCATTGGTAATGAGAGTAAGATAAGTAAGTACGACTGAGTAACATTACATTCATTGTTAAGATGAAGAAGATGAAGAAGATGAAGAGGAAGAAGAAGAAGAAAAAGATCGGAATTATAGGTACCGGAGGAGGTGGAAGAAGGAAGAACGCAAACGTGGAGAAGATTGGGGAGAACGGTACGGAACCTGACCTCCAAAGCGTCGTCGTCTGAGGAGTTGTTGGGTGTGGGAGAAGAAGAGGAGGCTGCTATGCGTTCACGGAGTTCGTGAATGAGACTCGAGAGGTTTGCTTTTGCCATCTACTATTCAGTACCTTTCTTCTTTCATTTTTTTCTGTTTTTCTTTCTTTCTTCCCTCCTAAACCTATTACCATTCTTCTTATTCAATTTCTGTGCTCAATCAATTCAAATAAACGAATAATATTTCAAAAAATAAAAAATAAAATAAAAACGCTCTCAAGGACCCTTTAGGCCCAATCTTAGACCTATTTTACCTTATTCGGTCAATTAATCAACCTTGTTAATTTTTTAGTTCAAAAAGAAAAAGATGTTTGGCTAAAGGATGCTTATGGGTATTACTGCTCCTGAATTTCTATTAATTTTTTTTTATTTTACATGCATTGTTTTTCAAAATATACACACGGTATAAACATTTGAAATTATATTAAAACGCATTTACAAAATGCAAATAATACTTTTAAAATCATTAAATATTTTTTATTTGTTATGATCCAAATCATTATTAACCAAATACAAGTGAAACCCTACAACACAACTATAATTTATAAGAGTAATTACAAAATGAATGACGGTTAACTCAAGGATTTGTCCAATAATTCATGTTTCATATTTATTTAATCCACAACAAATTTCCATGTGATCTCTTGTAATTTTTTCATCTCATCTTAATTTTTTCTTAAATTAATTTCTCTAAGGCTTAAATACATTTTGTAGGTCTCCAAATCTTAAGCATATTTGTTTGATAAATAATAATAATAATACATATTATAAATAAATATCCTAACAAAGTATAATTTTACATGTACTGAAATTTCAATCGATCTTTAACACTAACAAAATAAAAACATATTTAAATACTAGAAGAACAAAAATGACAATAATTTTTTTTCATAATGTGGTTGTGGTATTTTAAGTACGTATAGAGATACTCATTTTAGTATACAAGTTTATTTTCTAATTTTTTGCTTTATTAGGTAATTTTTTTTTTTAAATTAAGATCATTATCCTACCAATTTTAATCTTTTAGATATACTTTTATAAACTTTATTATTTTCTGAGCCATAGTCGCCTCTTGCTCTAAGAGGATTCGAGTTTAGATTATTTTCTGAATATCTTGACGCTGTCTTTTTTTAACATTAAAAATGTATTAATGTTCGTATTTTAATTTTTTTAATATATTTTAAAATTAGTATTTATAAAAACAGTAAAAAAAACTTAAAAAAATATAAACTTCTCGTAGACAAATTAATTTGTTTGCAATCATTTCAAAAAAGAGAATAAACTCTTGAATATAAAAACCAGATGTTCTCACATTGCATAAAAAAAATGTATGCAAGGGTACCGAGTCAGAGAAATTAAGAAGCTACTATTATAATTAATTAATTATTATTATTATTATTAATGGTTAATATTTTAGTATATTAAATTAAAGATTATTTTCAGCAAAAGAACTAAATAATTGGAAATAAGTGACAATCTAGATCATGAAATTAATCTGGTAATCCATAGGTTCGATTATAACGTCAAACTCTCGGTTTGAATTGTGAAACAAATAGATATAAATACATGCTCGACTAAAGTCGGTTGTTTTTCTTTGTGAAAGTGTTCAAAGTCACTACTCAAGATTAAATAATCTGCCATACACTTAATGCCAAAAACAGTTACTCAATCAATAGTTTAAATTCGCACTCCTCTAAATCTTCATCCTATTTAAATTTATATTTAGAAAGAGAAAATTTTCGATCAGTAATTCTATATTCGGTTAAATTTTGTTATATATATCAAAAGACAGAAAAAAAATATGAATAAAATAAAATAACAAGTTTGTCTTACAGCATATCTTATATATATATATATATATATATATATATATATATATATTATATCTCTCATATTTTTACAATCTTTACAAATTTTTAACATTTATAATATTTCATATTGTAATTACATGACAACTAATATTTTATATTGTAATACGATTTTTAATATTTTATAAGTCTGCGTCTCAAATAAGTTTGCATCAAACTCTCAATATTAAAATGCGAACTTAAGTCAATGTTTGCATTACTTCTTCACAATTAAGAGCAGCAACATAACTAGGGATGTCAATGGGGTAGGTAATAGCTCCCCCGTACCCTACCCGCTGGATAAATATATGTCCCATATCCGTACCTATATCTGTCGGGTATCCGTTATATGGGTACCTGCACTATTTTTTAATATCCACGGGTATCCGCGGGTATTTACAAAATAATAAAAATAAAAATTTAACAACATATTTTAATCGTAAATTCAAATAAAATACAATACATAACATTCATAAATTTTAAATAAATTCCAAATAACCCATTTAAATAGTGTTGATTGACAATTTACAAAGAAAATATTTTTTTTAAAACTAATTGATAAAAAAACAACTCATTCAAAATCAATATGTTAATATTTTAATCATGTTTTTTTTTTTTTAATTTAGATTAGATTATAACGGGCACAAGTATCCACGGGTACATATACTATGATTCCCGTACCTATCCCGTTAACATGCGAGTATTAAAAATACCGGTACCCGTTACCTGCGTGTATCCATTTACAATATTCATTTTATATCCGTTGTGGGTTTTATCCGCGAATATCCGCGATTATGGATTTTTTTTTTTATATTCCTAAACAGAACTTTAATCAATATATACAGGTTTAAATAAATTTAATTCCTTAATAAATTTTTAAACTTTCGATTGACTATATAATAAATTTTTATAATCTGTTAAACACCAAATAAATTTATATTTTTTTATTTAAGTTCATGTTTAAATCTTTTTTAATCGGGTGATATGATTTTCAAGTGACTAACATAAGTACTATCTTACCTTGTCATCTTGGTGCAGAATTGTCATTACAAGTTATTTTGTTGTTTTAAAATTTCTAATTTTGTAACTTCATAATTTTTCAATTTTATAGTTTTATAATTTATAAAATAATAAAATTATAACATGAGAAAATTAAAAATTATAATATTGTAATATTATAAAATTTTAAATTTATAAAATTAAAAAAAAAATTAAAAAAATTAAATAATTTGCAGTGACAATCCCACAAGATAACTTATGCTAGTCATTTTAGAGACTCATTGCCTAGTTTACAAAAACATAAATAGCAATAACTCAATTAAAAAATATAATTTTATTGGATAGTAAATCGACAATACAAATTTATTCGTAACTCAATTTAATTTAAAGTGCATGCATCAGGAACTCGAAATTTATTTAAGTCATATATATATGACATTATGTCTCAAACAATATTGCATTATTTAGTAAATTACTTCCCCAGGACCGATCATTTCACATGATAACTGTGTTGGCTAGGGACTATTTAATTTTCCACAATCATAACCCGACTTCTTAAGATATTGACTAGCCATGAATGTACCCAAGATGTTTTCCCTAAAAAAAGTGACCAATCTGGACTCAGCCTGCTGAATGGATCCCAACATGTAAGCTGTAGTGGTGACATCAACGCTTCTCCATCTTCTTTCTTTCGCATATTTCTTCAGGCTTTCCTCGATCTTCTTATAAAGCACCTCTTCTTCCTCTTTCTCTTCGGAAAATGCCTCCGCCAAGCATCTGGCCAAAACAACACCATCCTCCAAAGCGCAACACGCTCCCTGGCCAAGGTCTGGAGTCATGGGGTGAAGAGCATCGCCACCTATACAAACATTACCCTTACTGATATTCCCCATCATCAGATCCCAGGGTTGTCTGTATCGCAATGGATACGATAGAAAACCATTTGCGTCCGTTATTTCTATGCAGGCTTTCACATCACTTGGCATGTTCTCGATGTTTTTCAACACATATGGTTTCAGTTTGGCACGGTCCTCTTTCAGCTCTTTTAGCTCTGCAAGGTCAGCAAATGAATGAATGATATAATATCTATTTTAGGTTTAATTAGTCAAATGGTACCCACTTTTGTTTAGATATGTCAGTTTGATACCTATTTTTAAAAATGTGTCAATCCAGTTTTAATAAATTCTTTTAAAAGCGGATATCAAATTGACATATTTAAATGAAAGTAGGTATCATTCCACTAATTAAACTTATAAGTTTTCGGTTAAAAGCTTGTATTTGAAGAAAAATCACCTTGGTTGGTGGGTATACAAGTGAAAAACCAGTGGACCTGCTTCTCGTTACAAGGAACAACACCAACTCGAACACCATTGCCAAAAAACTGCATGTACCTAAGCTTCAACCCATGGTGGGTCTTGAACTGTGCAAAACCCCTGATTGCAAATCTCCTAGTAAAAGAGGCTTCCTTGAAGCCTAGCCACTTTGCCACCATGGAGTTCACTCCATCACACCCGATCAACACCTGTTACCATCAAAACATCCACGTATTAGTTGGAGTTTTTCAACCTAATTCATAATAGTCGAATCTAGGTTTAACTCTTTCGTTAACAAAAATTAACGACCGACATTTGTCGATTTACCTTAGTTTTTATGGTTGTCCCATCAGCAAGATGGAGTATCTTATAGAAGCCAGATTCCTCGATACCAACAACTTTTGATGAATATCTGATGGTGTCTTTCGGAAGTTCATTCACAAGGACTTCCAACAGTGTTGTCCTTTGAACACAACGGATTTCAATACCTCTACAACATCACAAAAACACCGACATAATTTGGATCAAATTTAAGAACCACGTCATTTACGGTGAATTTCAAACATTTAGCCATACTGATTCACATAGTATACTCACTTCTGATCTCCTGTTGGTCTTAAAGGTGTGGCTACTATTTGTTGGCCAGTAACCAATGAAGTGGTGACAATCCTGTAATCCAATTATAGTAGTTTAGTTTAGAGAAAAATGAATGGTAATAAGAGAAGAAAGTTTAAAAGAAGTTTGTGCATAGAAAAATGATATTTTAACCTACTTTTTTTTATCCATTTTTAACCTAATACTTCAATCATTATTAAATTATTTTTTTTACTTTTTTAGTGATGTAATAATCTAATGATGATTGAAATTCTAGATTAAAAATGAGTCAAAGAAAATGGATTAAAGTATCATTGTCCTTGTTTATATTACTCATGGAGTGGTTGATGGTTGCTGCGGAGTTTGTCTCCAACACCGACCGCATCCAAAGCCTTCCAAGCATTTTGCCATATCATCAAAGAAAAGCCGGTGACTCTCAAACTATCTGAAGATTCCAACACCAAACTTCGAATACCCAACCTGCAGCGAGTATAAATGAAGAGTTATCATACATGAATTCACACTAATTCACTTACAAAGATATAAAACGTTTTTTTAGTCATTTCCTCCAGTTCACAACTTACTTTTAAAAATAGTTTCGTCATTCAAAAATAAAATAATAGATATAAAATGTGTGTAAAAGTTCATTGATGTATACAAGGATAAAGTTGTTTAAAAAAAGGTTTAAATACTCGTTGTTTGTTGCTGGTTTTGTTCAATTTGATCATCAATTAGTATTATTTTTTAATTAGGTAAAAAGTTTTGTTAATTTTTGTTAATTTCATTACTTTTGCTAATAAAGTTTAAATACTTAACGGATGTGAACAAGCATGTCATGTGTGTGATTTTTTTATTTTTTATTTTTATTTTTTAATTTATAAAAGATTGTACACATATCATATCTTTATCGTGTCACATATCAATGTCAATGTCACAGGTAAGTTTGTGTTTGTGTCATTTTTTTCTGCTCAATTCGATTTCTATATTCATTATTTTTGTTTAATTTAGTCAAAATTTTTGTTAAAATAGAACAATTTTGTCCCTTTGTAATTTATATATATATATATATATATATATATATATATATTAAAATTTATATTTTTATTAATTATTTTTTAAATTTAATTGTAAATTTTTAGATTTAATTATAAGTTTAATATAATTGTTAGATTCAATTATTAAATAAAATATAATTATTATAATATTATTAAAATATTATAATTATTTTTTTCTAATAATTATATTCTAAATATACCAGTATTTCTAAAATTAACACTTAAAAATATTACAAATATTTCAAAAATATTATATTTATGTTTCACTTAAATATTAAAAATATGAAATTCATGTAAAGTAAAGTACTGTCCTTTCCCGTAGGTCGTTCCATTTTTAAACACTTGTGAATAGATAATGAAAGATAAAATCTAGTGTATGATATTCCAGAAGCAACTACCATAATTCATAAGATTCTGGAATCCAATTTGATTATTTTACGAGAGTAGCATTAAGCTAATATACAGCAATGCCACCTCATTTAAAAGGTTAAATTTTTGAAAAATAAAACATAAAAGTAATAATGGAAAAAAAAAGATAAAAAAAAAAAATGGTTTGGTTGGGAAGGAAGTGAAAAAAAAACCTGTGAAGCCCTAAAGATGTAGTGACACCAGCGATTCCAGCTCCCACAATGACAATGTCTTGAACTAATTCTGTTTCCATATTTTTGTGATATGATTGAGTGGCTCAACAATATCTTATATAGAGAGTATAGGTAACATAAACTATAAATGTCCTTATGGGTGGGTGGGTTATGAGTGACCATACTTTAAAAACAAATGGTAACGCTTTTAGAAGGTAGGGTAGGGGTACCCCAAAATAGATGCGCGCTAGATCCTCAATCAGTGGTTATTCACATTAGTAAACCAACCTCTTGTTTGGTTGGTGAGCACCATTAGTGTGGTTTTTAAAACCCGCAACAACCCGCAACCACCACAGCGCAACCTCGTTGGACGCTTCGTGACTACAGGTTATCGGTCATCTATTCCTGTACCACCGGATAATGAAATGACTTAGTTATCCCCGACTTAAATATTTATATCCGGAAATACTATAATTTAGAATATAAATTATCATTACAAATTCTTCATAATGTAAAAAAAATTATTTGCATTTTGAATTATCCTTCAAATTTACAACCCATAGTGTAAATCTACGGTACGAATCGTATATTTTGAAATATAAATTTGCTTTTTGAGTTGTCCTTCAAATTTATATTATATACCGAGTTGCCCTTCAAATTTACATTATAAATTATTCTAAGATGTAAATTTACATTTTAAATAATATAATTTACAAATTGTATTACAAATTATATAATTTACATTATCAGACACCGACGTTCAATATAATATATATATTTGTTAATTTAAAGTTTAACTGTTTTTAAATTTTATTTTTTTGTTTTATTTATTTCTTAATATATCATATATATATATATATATATATATATATATATTAATGTTTTATTTTATTTTTCAAAAATATATTAAAAGATACATGATAAATAAAAAATAAATAATAATCTAAAGAAAAAATAATTAAAATTTTAAAAGAAATTAAACTTTAAATAAAATTAAAAACAGATAAAACAGAATAATATATATATGTATGTATATTATGCTTTAAAAATAAATGAAATAAAAAAATACTCAAACTTTAAATTAGAAAAAAATATTTATTCTGTTTTAACTTTTTTTTAATTATATTTAAAGTTTAAGTTTCCTAAATTTTAAATGTTTTTTTTTTTGTTCATTATTTTTTGTTTTATAAATTTTTTATGTTTTCATGTTTATTAATATATATTATAAAATTAAAATAAAATATTAATATATATATATATATATATATATAATTATTAAACTCCAAATTAAAAAAAATAAAAAACAAAAAATTTATTTTGTTTTACTTTTTTTTTAAAAATAATTTAATGTTTAATTTCTTTTGAATTTTAATTATTTTTTTAATTAATTATTTATTTATTAATATATGTTTTTAAAATATAATAAAATGTTATTATTTTTTAATATATATTTCAAAAATAAAGTAAAATAATATATATATATATCTATATATATATATATATATATATATATATTTATGTGTGTTTTATATATTTGTATATAATGTTTATTTT
>Ga0214544_1000391_pt1 | contig 77809 bp, 36 predicted proteins | sample CNSS3metaG_FD_160074 | JGI IMG/M metagenome (GOLD analysis project Ga0214544, IMG submission 160074) | Root nodule microbial communities from cowpea collected in UCLA plant growth center, Los Angeles, California, USA - CNSS3 | ecosystem: Host-associated > Plants > Roots > Nodule | place: USA...
TTATATTTTTATAAAAATATTTTATATATATATATATATATATATATATATATATATATATATATATATATATATATATTTGTTATGAGATGACAGTAAAAATTGGAGTAACCCTTGATTTATTTTATTTATTTACTAAGAAAAGGATAGATGATTGGCACAGCATATATGAGAATAAAGATATGCATTTATTACTTAAAAATAATTAAAAAACAAAATATCACATTTAACCTAAAAACAATAAATTTGTAATTCTCTTATATATTGTTTATTTATTTTATTATTTTTATCAATTGTTAGACTTCTAACTTATATACGTAAACTATGAACATAATTAATCTTTTAAAATTACATTTTAATAACAAAGTAGACTTGCAAGTTTAAATAATATGATTTAATTAGGGAATTTTTTATATTCAAGAACTAAAAGAAATATTTTTTTTCAATGATTAAATTCATAGAATTTTATATATTTAAGAACCAATTTGGCTATTTGTGTGTATTGACGAATAATGTTATATGATTATAGTTGATAAAGAGTTTCACAATTTTAAAATATTATTAGGGTTTTGATACTAAACAAGAATTCACCTTCACAAGAAAACAAAACAGCATTCACTCATTCTGAACATTCAGGTTATTCAGGTGACAACCAAAGGCTCAAAAACTCCTGTGAATTATAAATATCTATTAAAAATAGTATAAACAAAATGAGAGTCAAATGTATTTGGGACATTTATTAGTAGCATAATAGTATTTTGACAAATAAAATTTTAACAAAGTTTGACAAACTATTTATTTAGATAAAAAAAAGATATTATTTTATTACTTTATTTTGATTAGAAAAAAAATAGTCTATTTAATTCTATTTATAAAATGTTTGTTATCAGAAAAAAGTTTATTAATAAATAATTTCCTTATTAGTATACTTAATAAGTATAATTTCATGCACATGAAAAGAGCACCTCTAAAATCAGTATAGATTTTTTAATATTATCTTCTACTGAGAATTAAAATACACTAAATTATCTTTTTAATATATTTTAAAAATTTAAAATTAGTGACTATTAATATATTTGAAAGAAACATTAAAAGAATAGTATAGAAAAACTCAAAAGAAAAAAAATCCAAATTTTTTTAGAACAAAAGAGAGAAATAGGTTATCTCAATTTTATTCATAAGAAATAAGTAAGTTTATATGAACAAGGAAGAAGATGAAGGCATAAAAGTTAAGGATTTGAAGGGTAAAGATGAATAAAAAGTGAGAGAGATTATGCAAACAATTAATGTTTTTGAGAGAATGAAGAAAAAAAAAATGGAGAAAGCAAAAAAGAGAGGCTTTCAAATCCATGCCAAATCATATTCCAATAAGTACACATGTGTCCACTGAGTCCACCCTTCTCTAGACAAGGAAAGAGAACCTGTAATTATACCCTCCACACTCACTCTTGAAAAGACACTCCTCAAATTTTCCTTTTTTTTTTTTTCTTTTTTCAATCTTTCTCTTTCTAATTCATTCTATATCATACCCTTTTGTTTTTAATTTATATTTCACTCTCCAAGTTTCTTTCTTCCAATAGTTTACCACCATATTTTTCAGCTTTTACATTAGTTTATTTTATAGAACCAGCTTTGAAAAATCACAAATTTAATCAAATCAATCAATAACATCAACTTCAAGAAACAATTGTTATTTTCTTAGGAGTTTATCAAAGTTCATTTTAGTGATATTGTAAGGAATTATATTTTTAATAAGTGATCAAATATAGAGTTTAAAAGAATTATATATATATTTTAAGTTAAAAAAAATGTTATATATATATATATATATATATATATAACAATATATAAAATATATAAAGAGAATTCATTCTTTTGTATCAACAATTTAAAGTTCTAATTTTATCCTTTAAAATATAAGTATTTGTTAAATTTTTGAAAATTGATCGTAATTTTTACGAGTTTTTTATAAAATTGTCTATTTTTGTTTTTTTCTCTATCTATCAACCATTATTCTTTCATCTTTTCTGATATATTTTACTTTATTTTTAATAAATATAGTTTTATTTTATATATTAACTTAATAACATTACAATATCATCACCTACTAATATAATATCACGCATATTTAAAAAATGTGTATACACAAACGCGATAACGCATGTGTTTACGCTAGTATATAATAATGAGGTTTACTTGTAATTTTTTAATATTTGTTTGAATTTTAAATTGTCTAACTTTGATTATCTTTCTTCTTGAAATACTTTATGATAATTTTTCCTTTTCTCTTTCTAAAGTTACGGGCTAAATAGTTGAGAAGAATATGCATGACTTAGTTAAAAAGAAAGGGTTTGATTTTCTCAAAGCAATCCAGAAAATTTCTAAGTATTCTCAACTCGTTTTTCTCTTTAAAATGCATTCCTTTAAAAGAAATGTCTTCTCAGATAATAAAAATTAAGTTGAGTTATTAAATTTTATTAATGTGTACTTATAATTAAAGTTGGTGGATTGAACCTAGTTTATATTTGAGGGAATATTTTATTTAATGCTATCAAAAGTTTGTGTAAGTATTAGGCTGTGAATTTATGTGAGTTACATTTGGATATTTTTTTTCTTACAAAATAACAATTGTTACTTGAAATTGATGATTTTTTTTTAATAAATTAAGAACTATGTTTTGTCATAATTTCTTTAAACTTCCTTACATTTGTTGAAATGTAAATAAGGTGAATATCTGATAAATAATCTTAAAAGCTAAATGTCCTTGTTTAAAATAATTTTTAAAATTTTGATTAATTTGGATTAAATAGGTTTGATTTTTTTAATAAGAAATAATAAAAATGTTTAAAACTAAAAGGGTTAAATTTTTGTTTGATGGTTTTTTGTTAGTATTTTTATATTACTTGATAAGTTGTCCATAAGTGATAGTGAAACAATGACTCATTAAATTTTATTTAAGAGCTCTTCACTTAGTATCCAAACATTACAAGAGAAAACTAAACTTAATTATTATAAAATATTTCTCACAATTTTTTTTCATGGATTACTCACAAATAAAAACTTAAAGAACTAAAATCATTTTTTTAATTTAAGGAAATATGTTTTTAATTTAACAAATAAAATAAAAATTATTCTAAATTTAAGATGGTAAAAAATAATTAAATATTATTATTATTATTATTTTAACATCGATGTTAATCGATGACTCTCATTCAACATATGCTCAAAAAGATGTCTCAAAATAAGTTAACATATTTGAAAAGCCACTTGACAAAAAGAAAAAGGAGAGGATAATAATTGAATTTATGACTAGGGAAATTAGCCTTTATCACCCTTAATTATTATATTCTTATTAAAATTTCAATAGAACTGTTATACGTTGAAAATGAAAAGTGGTTACTAATTTTAGTCACTGAAATGTTTGACATTGATATGAGATAATCAAGAAATAACTTATTTTAACTACTTGTTAAATGAAACGAAATTTTAAATTAAAATTAAGAAGTATATCGGAAAAGCAAAATAAACATTTAATGCATAAAATTAGAACAATTTCGTGTGTGCCCTTTTGAAAAATGGAGAGTAAAAATGTAAATATCTATTTTCTTAAAAAAAAAATCCTAGATATTAATATAATATATCCATTTTATAATGAAAATATCCCACTTTAGTGTTAACTTTTTTTTATTGGATATTACAATCTTTATCTTTATTGAGCAATTCTCATCATATATCTACATTTTATTTTATACGTGATATCTTATATAATTAATTGTATACTTCCACCTATTATGTAATTAACCTTCATAGTCTTTTCTTACTTTTATTTTATTTCATTTAAAAAAAATATATATAAATAAACACAAAAGTGCCTCTCTTTTCCCTAGTATAGGTTAAAGTTTTGTGCAAAGTTTTTCAAACACTTTTTTTTCTCTTAAATTTGTGTCATTGGAGAAGCAACTTAGTAGAGAGTATCTTTGAAAGATGAAATGATATAATATTACAAGAGAATAGAGATTTGAAAATGGGTGGGTTGTCCCCATTTTTTAGAACATGGATCCATTCTTAGGTCCCAAAGAAAGGAAGTTTGATAGACCAAGGATCAAACATTTGACATCATTGACACATTAGAATCTTAAAAACCTTATTCTTCTCTAATCCCAAAAAAAAGTTAATAACTATCTAATATAATGTAATAAAATAGTTTTACACTTTTATTTAATCATGTGAGTGCTAGTAATATCAACTACATTCATAAATAATACACTATTCCATTTCAAAATTATTGTAGTTTAATCTTTTTCACACCAAATAAATAATAATAACAAGAGTTAATTAGTCGGATGGTACCCATTTTCATTCAGATGTGTCAGTTTGGTACCCACTTTTAAGAATGTGTCAATCGAGTTTCAACTTTTGAAAAAGTGTCTCAATTAAGTCTCTTTTTGCAAAAAATTATTAACGTCGTTAACTTTATTCATGACTTTTACCACTAAATTTTAATATAAATATCAATACTTAATTTTGTAAGGCATTTTAAATACCAATATCGTTAATGGTGTTAATAATTTTGTTCTAAAATGGATCTAATTGAGACATTTTTCAAAAATTGGGACTCATTTGACACCTTTTTAAATGCAGGTACCAAACTGACACATTTGCACGGAAGTGAAACTATCCGACTAATTAAACCTAATAACAATGATAAATGAATTACTTGTTGACATAATTTTACTCAAATAACTTAATTCTCTTAATGAATATATGCACATTATTTTTCTCACCAAATACAACCATGGTTGATAATTTATTTGAAGCCAAATTAAAAATAAGAAATTATTATTTCATTAGAAACTCAAAAAGTTGGTCAATTTATTTTTTAAAGTTTAAACTACACTTATTCTAGTATAAGTAGAGCACAATAACCACACACAAAGACAATGATTTATTGAAAAATTCAACATTTTGTTTACCTCATTCAAAGCATAATGAGTGTGTTTTGTTTTGTTGATTAAAAAGAGGATTGCATCAAGTATTACACTCTCCTCCATTCACTTACATTTCCTTGCTCCAACATTTTTTTGTATATACTATGAGTAATCTAAGACCCCATATGCATTTAACAAATTAAGAAATTTTACAATAATTATCTTAAGAATCATGCACCATTAAAAAAACATATTTTATAATTTTTTTTGTGAATATTTCATTGAATTTTTATAAAATTCACATGAAAATTAAAAAAAAAAACTCAATTTTCACTATTTTTTATAAAAAATATAAGAAATAACTCATAAAATATGAAAAATATGTATAAAAGTGTTAAAAAATTCAAATGTGAGTTCAAGTCTCATGTTGAGTAAAAATAACAATTGAGAAAAGATACTTAAATTTATTATCTTAGGTTTTTGGATTTGAGATTATATGATTCTTTTATAAGTTTTGTTTGAATCTCTTATTAGTGAACTTGTTCTTTTCGTAAACAAAACCAAAAAAACTAAAAGAAGAGACCCAGCAACCCAATATATTAGTGATATTTAAATGCAAAGTTCAAAACTGAGTATAATTAGACAAAAGGACATATAAAACTATTTACTAATTTTTTTTCACTGTAATTTGGTTGATATAGAACATTTAGTTTAAAATTTTAGTTTATTAGTTCAAAATCTATAAACAGAAATCTTTTTGAATGTTAAGTAACTCATTAACTAGAAATTAACGTTGTAAAACAGAGATTTAAAAAATGATATTGAAAAGTTGATGGTTATAGTAATGTGAAAGAAAGAAGAAAGAAGAAAGAAGAAAGAAGGAAGCAAGTAGCAGAAAGTAGTGTGGCATAGTATGTGCTGAATTCCATGCAGCAATCATGGCTTCCCAATCAATTTCCATAGACTTCCAAAATCTCATCATGGTAGAGTGAATAATCAGATATTTCATGGGTCCCCATGTTTCTCAAAAAACCTCTTTATTTTTTTATTTATTTATTTATAAATAAATAAATAAATAATAAAATATTATATTTCCTTAAACTTGTAACACAACAATGGTGGTTTCTTCAAAGCTTTTAAAGGAAATGTTATTGTTGCAGGTGTGACTTAACAATCTTCACCAAACCATTTTGCCCTAGTGTCTCTACATCATGATGCATCATAGTGTTACTATACATAACATTTATTATTGTCATAAACATGATCACTGTTTTTAGACCTAAAAACCTCTTTTTTTTGGTTTCAATTAGTTGCAGCAAGGGCTTTTACAAACTAAATAAGTTTAAATTTTATAATTAATTTTGCTTGGTCTTTGTAATTTGGAAAATAAAATATCTCATATGTTTTGATAGATACGAATTTGGATTTTCTACTGGTTTTTTAATGTTGTTTCTTTATTGTGTCTCTATAATATATTGATTACAACTAATTTTGATGTTTTAAAATATATTAAAAAATATTTAAAATGTCAATATAGTATATTTTAATGTTCAATAAAAAATAATACTAAAAAAATTAATAAAAAATCTTGACTCCTTAGATACCTTCTACCTAATGACATAAGTAACTACTTTGTTGAAGAAAATAAATGTGATATAAGATTATAAAATCAAAGTAAGTGTTTAAGAATTTAAACTTAATTAGTTGTAATGTAAACAATATGTCAGGGGGACTAGTTTTAGTTTCTGAAATATATAGAGTAAAATATTAATTTTAATTCTTTTTTTAAATGAAGTATCCCATTTTTTAAGGAATTAAAACATATTTATGTATTTTATTTAGAGAAAATAGTTATTAATTATGAAAAATGTAAATAATCCCTTCTATAATTTTGGCGTTTCTGAAAAATAATTCATTTACATTTTTTTATAAAAGATAATTCACATCAACAACTTATATGTAAGGAAATGGAATATGTATTTTTGAGTGTAGGTATGAATAAATGGATATATTTTTTTAAGTCAATTTTTTTATTTATTTTTTTTTTACATGTTAAACAATATTGAGAGTTAACATTTGATATGGAACTAAGTGATAAATTGTGTAAAAAACAATTGAATTTTAATTTTATATTTAATAGTTTAAGGATTAAAAATATATTTAATTTTAGACAAAAAATTTGAGTTAAAAATAACTTTTACTTTTGTAAAAAATAAATGAATAAACTTTTATGTACTGTCCCTTAAATTTTTATGCATTGAACAATCATAAATCATATTAGGCAAAAAATTAATGTAGATATTATAAAAGTGATCAATTAGACAACCTATTCATTTTGCTAATTGATGATACTAAAAAACTCTTTACACTTGCAAATTATTTAAGCCTGGTCATTTGAAAGAGGTCATTTACATTTGAGATGAAATATTTTTATACATTGAACTAAATCTCATTATATTTCACATTGAATTTTAAGTTAGAAAAGTATTAATGTACCCTTTCTCTCCATTTCAACAGAAGAATAATATTAAATACATTTAAATATTCTCGTAATATAATGTAATATGTACATATTAATTATGAACATAATATAACGTAAATCCCAAAAGATATAAAAATTGACGCATGTATAAAAATAATAAATTAAATATCAAATATTCATCAATTAAATTTATTTTCACAATCGATTACTACTTTTAAAAATTTTGTTTACCTTTACTTGTAAATACAAGTTACAATACATTCTGACATGAAGTATGGGTTCAATTTTTATCATACATATTAATCCTAAATATTCATATATTTTATAATATATATATATATATATATATATATATTATTAGTCAATTTAAATATTTTAAAAGTTATTGACTTACTGCGAGTCATTTTAAATTCAACATTGGCATAACGAATAAATGACATAACAAATATTGTTGTTTATGAGAATAATGTTGTTGTAAAATTATATTTTAATTATAAAAAATAGTTAAATATTAATATTGAATTTTGAAATTGGTATAATTTTGAAATTTAGATGGCCAATTGAACCGAGTTTAAAATCTAATAGTATCATTTGTAGATAACTTTCATTCAAATTAGGTTTATATCCTTAATCATATCTCTTTTTATCAGACAACGGGTCGAGTCAGATCAGATACGGATAATGTCTACTTGTTATTCAATCTATAAAAAAATTTCAACTCGTTACTATACTTACCCACTGAATATCTATTTAAAAAATATATGCGAGTATATGTGAATACCACACATATTTAAAAATTATATTTTATAAATTTTGAAAATAAAACCTATCATTTTAACCACTAGATCACATTATCACTCTTGCTATTTGATATTGTTTTTGGCATTGCTGAATCTTTTTAGAAAAAATGAGTTTGAGTGATTATTTTCAAAGTCAGTATTCCATGAATAATATTGTCTGTATTTATATGGTCTCTTTAGACCTTGAACCTATATAATAATAGGGTAAGATTATCATTATAACAACTTACCTCAAATAAATATAATAACAATAATATGATATATTATCTAATAAAAATAAATATAATAATAAGGTGGTATGTTACCTCGTATACTAAATATTTTTGAATATAAAGAATATTAGGATGTGATATATTAATATTTAGTATTATACTATATATTTAGTATTATCCTTGCCTCAAATAAGTATAATAACAACAACAATGTGATATATTATCTGAAATAAGTGATATAAGTAGAATAATAAAAATTTAGGTGGTATGTTACCTTGTATATTAAATATTATCTTAATTAATATTTAATATAAAAAAATATTAAGACGTAATATGTTAATATTTAGGATTAGAATGTGTTCACATTGTCGAAATTATTACGACTGCGATTAATTTATGGATATCTGGATAAATCCGATAATATTTTATAATCATAAAACTGATTGGATTGGACGGAATAGATACAAGGTTCTTTATGAGAAACAATTTCTAAAAGATATTTCACGTATGTCGAAAAGTTTATTCCAAAAAACTTATTTTGGAAAATATTCTGTGTTGTGAAAATTTTATTTCGAAAACTTATTGAAAAGTGCATTTCATACATTTCAAAAAAGTCTTACTATAGAAATCCCATTCCAAAATAATTATTTGAAAATTTTGAAAGAAATTGTTCCAAAATTTTTCCAAAAATATAATTAATTTGTAGATTATTTTTACGAAAGCCAAAACAATCATTAAAGTTTGGGACTGCGTGAAGAAAGTGCGGGGTGCGAGAAGTAAAATCTGAAGAATATTAGAAAAAAAATGATAATGAAAGCCCACCTAAAATTGTACAGCATAAGAGAGTTTTTGACAGGTAAAAACAATAATACACACAAAAGTATTATAACTGATGGACTCTTCGTATTTAAACTTTATTGTCATCGTCTTAATTTAAGAATGTGTAATTAATAAAAGAAAACTCTATATTAATTTTAATCATCATAATTACATTAATTTTAAAATAGCAACAATTAACCTGATCAAAATATATAAACAGACAAACATATAATAAAAAATATATAAATATATCATGTAAACAATTATATAAAATATGTTCATTATAATTAATTTAATCATTTCAGTTGAGTATTTTTATTAATTGAAAAGATTTGCAAAATATTTTAATAGAAGAAAAATCTTTTTTACATGACACTAACCTTTTCTAATAAAATAATAATAATAATAATCATCTATAATAATACACAAAGATATACTCTCTTTTTGTGTCCACATTTCATTATTCCAGTTTTATCCACAATTATTTTAAAAATTAATTATTTTATAAATAATTTAATTTTAACCGTTATTGTAACGCCCCATTTAATTATTACGTGAAATTAAAGGAAACGTCACACAAAATAGTACTGTAGGGTATTCCTGTGGTCTTTAACACAATTCCTACAACCTGGGCACACCACGATACCAACGGAAACCAAATACAAGTCTAGCCAAAAGAGAAAAGAATAGCAAGGCGTAACAATACATGGGCCATAGCCCTAACGAACCATGAAGAAATTAAAGAGATCCAGCCCCGATGGCTAAGCAGCGGAATCGCCATTTCCTTGCTGACCACGAGAATCTCGCCTATTTGCTCCCATCAATAAAATTGATGATCATCGCAAGAAAGAAGAACCACATACAAGACAACCACACAACAACAGGGTAAGCTAGAGCCAACAACATTTTTATCATACAGTCAAATATATATTTTCACCATTCAATATCCATACAACATCCCAACATGTTATGACTTTCCAATCAATACACTAAGACTCGACTCGACTCATCCGGATACGTATAACTCGGTCGGATTCAGCGGATGCTTGCACTTGTGGTGGATACCTCTGATCACCCCCGAGCTATGTGTTACAAGTGTTATAATGAATCAATTTTCCCTCACCACAAGGTTAGCCCTTAATGAATTTCAGGCCTCCTGCTACTCTCACCACAGGAGTCAGTCCGCTCTAGGTGAGACTAACTGACTCCTTAGAGTGTCAGGATGCAACCTTACCTTGAATCCTTACCTAGTTATACAGATGGGGCACCACCATGGACACCCACTAACAGGGGCCATGGAATTACGTCCCGATCACTAAAGCGCAACCCTGAAAGTCTCACTTAGAGACTCCAAAGAATTAAGCACTGACACGGACCAACATATATAAACAACCAAGAATTTACACATACATTGCACATAAGATTTCAAACCAAAATCCATAACCAAATCCTCATTTCTCATCTATTGAATCATTACCAACTCGTTATTCCCAATCACGAGTAAAGTGTTTCTCCTCATACCAAAACCATACCAAAGGTTTACCAACCATCAAGATCCATTGTTGCTCATGCCAGGTTTGTGACCACACGCACATACATATGTATCCAACTTCTCATGTACAATTCATGTAGAAATCATGCTAAGCTCACAATTCCCCCACATATAATCTCCTCCCAACATGCATAATCATTTATACAATTTATAACACAGATCATACAATGCCTTTCAATTCACAAACTTCATACCTCATACAAAACACATCATAACCAACAATCTAATTATCAATTTAAGAGAGTCATCCAACCTGCAACATATCTCGCTCAAGCCAAGAGCCCTCGCTGAGGCGAGAGGGGTATTCTCGCTTAAGCGATAGACCCTCGCTTAGGCGAGATCGCGACAAATGCTGGGATTTCCTCGCAGGCTCGCTTAGGCGAGTCCTGGCTCGCATGGGCGAGACAACCTCTCGCCCAACAGTGGCGTCCCTCGCGTGGGCTAGACCACAACAGCGTTCCAGGCCTTCACTCCTCCTTGCTTAGGCGAGTGGCTCTCGCCTGAGCGAGACTGGCCTCGCTCAAAACCAGAGTCCTCCGCCTGGGCGAGGGTTCGCGAAACCCTGGTTGCTCCTGCAGGTCTCGCCTGGGCGAGTTACTCTAGCCTGGGTGAGATTGACAGATCTCGCCACTGCCTTTCCTGCAACAGTCACATATCCATACCCAAGCAATAGTCCAAGATCGTTCACACATTCATCACAAACATACAGTTCATGCAATACCTAACAAACATCAAAACCAGCCAGAAAATCGTTCAAGACTCGAAAACTCTAACTTCCCCGTACTTGGAAAAGTTTAGCTAAGGCCCCGACGGCACGACCACGAACGCAACAGCTCTAAGGATGGACTATGGGCTGAAATAGGGTGGAACAGAACCAAACAAATGACGTTAACAGAGGCTTTCAACCGAAATCACGAAAATATGGTAAAAAGGAAACCAGTACGGCTAAAAGAGATACTTACATGGACCACGAGTTCTCTTAGCTCAACGTGACAGTGGAAGCAAAACCCTAGCGGAGGGGGTTGACGGCTGCAATTTAGGTTCTCTGAAATGAAAGGAAAATGTGACTTAGGACAACTGATAAGGGTTTTATCTACTGGGTCAGCCCTTAGGCCCACTTACAAGGGCAGCCCTTTAGTTTAGGGCAGGAAAAATAAGGAATAATATTAACGGGCCTTACAGTTATTCTAAAAATCTATTTTATCTTAAACCATTTTTTTGTATACATATTTTATTTTTTTAATTTATATTTAACAACTATTTAAAAAAATAATTATATATATATATATATATATTATTAATTTTAACTTAAATTTTTATGAAAATTAAAAAATGCAATCACACTTACACGTGTGTTTGTTAGTAACAATAATATTGATTGATTATGTCAGTATAATAAAGAGTAAAGCTAAATTAATATATTATTTAAAAATAAATATATATCAAGTATATTCAAAGTAAAACTAATAAGATATTTTTTGTTTTCAAGAGAAATAAAAGGACAAAGAAGAAGAAAGAAGTGCGGAGAACTTAAAAAACCCTAAGGACGCTGTTCTGCAAATGGACTCACCAATGAAGTTTCAGGGTAACTTTTTCTCTCATCTTTTTCTTTTTCTATGCTTCATTCTTTTTCTGTGTCATCTTTTGCAGTATCCTTCGAAAAGTGCTAGTCCATTTTTTTCTGGATACAAAGTTCTAACGTATCATTCCTTCATTTTACGCTTTGATTCATTAATTTATATTGTTATTTTTTAGAGAAAAAGTAACGTTTATTCTAAAATCTTTATGTGAAGGTTTTCAAAAGGCTTATTGATCTTATTTGTCTGTAACTTATTTATTTATTTACTGAGATTGTGATTGCAATTGTGGCTCAAATAGACCTAATTTGAATGCAATTTTATGCATTATCGATGAATGTTAAAACCATGGTTCTAGACCTATTTGGTTCATGTTAATGGTTTGTTTAAATTTTTTATTGTAATGGTTATATATTTGTGGCATTGAGATAAATATTTTTTTACTAAATTAAAATTCAATTACATATTTGATTCATGTTTCACTTTTCCTTAACTTATGTGTTGTGTGTTATTATTGACGGGGTAACATTTTTTACTTTTATGGTGAGATCATTCATTTCTCTCTAAACTATTATTACTGTTCTTTTATGTAATTTGTTTGCTCAAGCATGGTTTTATTTGGTGTAATTTGAAAGGTCAAGATAATGTTGTATTGTAGATATGTTTTTAGCTGTCTTTATTAGCATGTGATAGCTAATAGTTAAATTCTTTTAAGAAAATCTATAACTAAAGCTAAAGGTGCAAAGGTTACCAAGCCCTCTAAATCCTTTTCCATGGAAAATGCATCGGCAAAACAAGTAGAGATTGGTGGTGGCGGTTGAAATTGCAAGGGAGGTGATGGAGGTAGCGATGGCGGTGACGATGGTAGTGGTAGTGGTAGTGGTAGTGATAGTGGGGGTGGGGGTGGTGGTGGTGATGGTGGCGGCGCTAGTGGTAGTGATAGTGATTTTGGCGACGATTTTAGCGGTTACGACGAGGATGGTTACAACAAGGATGGTTACGACGAGGACGGTTACAACAAAGACGATTATGATGAGGACGATCATGATGAAAATGGTTACAATAAGGACGGTTACGACAAGGACGGTTATGACAAAGAAGGTTACGACGAGAACGGTTATGACAAGGATGACTACGATGAGAACGACTGCGATGAGGATGGCTACTTTAAGGACGATTATGACAAGGACGGTTATGACAAAGATGGTTACGACAAGGACGGTTACGACAAAGATGGTTACGACAAGGATGGTTACGATGAGGAAGGTTACAACAAGGATGGTTACGACGAGGACGATTATGACAAGGACGGTTATGACAAAGATGGTTTTAACGATAAGGACGATTATGATAAGGACGGTTACGACAAGGACGATTACAACGATGACGGTTACAACAAGGACGGCTACAACAAGGACGACTACCACGAGGACGGTTACTTCAAGGATGATTACGATAAAAACGGTTACGATAAAAACGGTTACGACAAGGACGGTTACGACAAAGATGGTTTTGACAAGGATGGTTATGACGAAGACGGTTATGACGAAGACGATTATGACAAGGACGGTTATGACAAAGATGGTTACAACGATGACGGTTACAACAAGGATGGATACGACAAGGACGGTTACGACGAGGACGATTATAACAAGGATGGCTATGACAAGGACGGTTACGATAAGAACGATTATGACAAGGACGGTTACGATAAGAACGGTTATGACAAGGATGGTTACGATAAGAACGGTTACGATGAGGAAGGTTACGACATGGATGATTATGACAAGGACAATTACAACAAGGATGGTTACAATCAGAATGGTCGTCACGGTGTTGGCGATGGTCGCAATCATGTTGGCAATGCTGATAATTGTTGTTGTCGTACTGGTGGTGTTGGCGGTCATGGCAATTGTGTTGGTGGTGCTGACGGTTCTGAAGGTATCGATAATGATGAACTTGAAATTTCTGATGAGGTATATTGGTCACTAGTGATTTAAATTAATGTTTTATTTAATCTATTTTATTTGTATTAAAATGCATTATTTTGAATATCAAAAATACAATATAAAATACAATATATAGTTTGTTTAAGTAAGATATTTTTTTCCTGTTGTATCATTTATGTATTTTTTTGATTTGTCACAAGATATACTGTCTTTTATTATAATAATACATAGAGTTTCTAAACCAAATCATAAGTGACTCTTTTGGATGTGGATCAGGGCAAGAAGAGACCAAATACGTTTGCTTCAGAAACTCCTTCCTCTTCTAAGAAAGTTAAGAGTGTCACTCTTGAGAAGACTGATATCATATTTCTTTTTCATATATGTCTACATATACACCGGTGCATCTTACATTAGTCTAATAAATGCATTTGAATTGAAGTTGTATTAGGTATATCACAAAGTATTCATTTTACATTTGTGATCTACTTTCCGTGAAATTTACAAATACTTATTGTTTATTATTGATAATTCTTCATATTTAACTATTTCCTGAACTTGTAAAAAGTACATTGTATTTAAGAAAATAGTGCTAGATTTATGGTTGATTATTGTATGGTTTTGTAGGTTTTTTGTGAAGGAATATGGGTTGCAACAACATAAGAAGGTAAAGTTAGGGATATTGGCTTTTACCGTACTCATGTAGTAGTAATTTTCCCTCGGATTACTATGAGTAGTTTCAATATGTTTGAATTTTTTATTCCAAGGGTTGGGAAACCGTTGTTTAAGATGTTGGATTTTCTTTGAATTCTACTCTGATTTTGCTTCATGTGTTATTGTCTCCATTTGTTGAAATCTTATTTTATTCTAGAATTTACTCTATTTTGTATATTTAGTTCTTGAAAGAGTACTGAATTGATCTAACGCTTGAAGTATATTGATATAATTAACACTTAGTTTTATTTTTATTCATTATCTTAGATACTATGTTTCTTAAAGAAAATTCTTCTATTCTATCTGATTTCCCTATTAAATATCACTAATATTAAAAAAATTAATATAACTATTATTATATTTAAATAAATAATTTTTTATATAATTATATTTAAGTATTAGAATTATGTATAGTTATAAATATAGTAATTAAATAAAGAGTTTATAATATATATATATATATATTTATATTACTTTTTTTTTATTTCATGAAAAGATAAATTATGAGGTTAATTATTAAATGGTTGAAATAATTTTACATTCAAATTACACAATTTGAAACATTTTATTATATTAGAGTACAATGAAAATAATGACGATTTTAAGTATTGCTTTTCGCATTAGAATTTTTTTAAAAAGTAAATAAATTATGTTAGCTTTAATTGTTATTAAAGTGTTATTTTATACAACAAATAATCGTTGTATTTAACACATTTTTTTAGTGATATGCAAATGCAAAATCTATGCCGTAAACTCATCCGATGGAAAACAAACGTGAAGATCCGTCATCAAAAATCAATAAAAATGGAAAAAAAAAAATCTTTGTTGGATTCCTCTCGGCCATGATATATATTATCATTTGATTTGCATAGTCGTAGTGAAAGTATGCCATCATCAACAAAGAATCAAATGAAGATTAATCACATATGAGACATTAAGTATGGTTTACCTTAATTAACTCATTGTCTCTATGATAAGAATGATTAAAGGGAATTGGGCCTCACCAAAACCCAAAAACGAGTCTTGGCCCGTTAGAACAAATATAAATAAGAGTGTCATTAGGTAAGATAATTTATCGAACACTCTATACTAACACTATCAAGAAACTGACTTGAATATTAAAGTATTGCAAATATTTATGAGACTTTTAGCCTAAAAAACACTTTCTATTGAAAAGAAAATTTTGCAAACATATTGAAATTAATTCTACAATATTCCTTTCTAAAAGAGAGAATTAGAATATTTTTAGGTAAGAGAAGAAAAAAAAAAACAGCGAAATGAAAATGATTCCAAAGGCCAAATGCAGAATATTCGTTCGTGAAAATTAGGGTTAGGGTTGGAGTCCTCATCAGCACCGTATATAAATACCCCTTTTCTCTCCGACATCTATATCGTATATCTCACGCTCTCTCTTGCTCACTTACTACTAAGAACACCAAAATCAATCATCTAAAAGAGAGAGATGGCCGAGCAAACCTTCATCATGATCAAGCCTGATGGCGTTCAGAGAGGCCTTGTGAGTTTCATTCTCTCTTAACATTTTTTTTTTGTTTTTTTGGTTCCTTTTTATTCGTTAAATTTCACGTGGGCTTGTTGAAACTATGGATTTGTGAATGAATTTCGTGAAAATTGTTGGTACATGTGCTTGTTTGTGGAATTTCTAAGCGATTTTTTTTTTTTTTAACTGGGGGTTGTTTTTGGTTTTATAGTGTTTCTTTTTAATTCCAGTTGTTTATTTGAACTGGGTTTTGGGAAATTTTGTGTTTTGAAAACATGGGTTGGCTATTCAAGATTTTTAAGGAAATGGGTCGATGGCTGTGCTAGTGACTTCTTTTTCGGTTTTGCGAAGTTTTGAGTAAGTTGGTTTGATGTTCTGTGTCGGTAATTCGTATTTAAACGTTGATGTTCTGACTTTGAAGGTTCATGCATATTAGTTTTTGGCTGATAAGTGATTCTGTTTCAGGTTGGTGAGATCATTGCCCGATTTGAGAAGAAAGGTTTCTACTTGAAAGGTAATTTTTAGTTAACTGCTCAATAGGGTACTGAATTTTTGTTGAGTTAAGTTCAGAACCTATTGTTTTGTTTCTGATCTAGACTAAGTTATAGTTCATGTTTTTTGTGAATTTGTTTTGCTTGGTCCTCATTTTAAAACTGAAGTCTTATCCAGATACATGGTTGTCAACTCCAAAATCTTGTTCATAGTCTGAGTTATGATCAAGTGTATTAGCTTTGAAATTGTTATTAACAAACGGTTGTTTTTTAATGGGATTTGGTATCAGGTTTGAAACTAATCAGTGTGGAGCGTGCTTTTGCTGAAAAGCACTATGCTGATTTATCTGCCAAGCCTTTCTTCAGTGGATTGGTGGATTACATTATCTCTGGCCCTGTTGTTGCCATGATTTGGGAGGGCAAAAATGTTGTGCTTACTGGCCGAAAGATAATTGGAGCCACTAACCCAGCTCAATCTGAGCCTGGAACTATTCGTGGTGACTATGCTATTGACATTGGAAGGTATAAATTTGTTTTCTCCACAATCTTGTTCTTCAATCTAGTTATCTTTTCAAGCTGCAACCAAATGTGTTTCCATTGTTCATGTTTCTGATCTAGTTATGTGGATATAGGTTATCTCCTTGTATTCATCGAAATAAAAATTGTTGGTGTTTTAGTCAATGTTAGTCAACATGGCTCTTTTCTTTCTATAGTTTATGTACAAATCCACATTTTATTAATTTTTTAGATCAATTTGAAGTAAATTTTATACCTTTTCAAATGGGGTTGTGAATCACAATGAATTTCAGTGAACAGTGTTTCTCTTTTTCAAATGGGTTGTGATTTTCCTATGAATTTGAGGGAAGTTTGGTAGTTTTTCTGATGTTGTTGTCGTTGTTGTTGTTGTGTAGGAATGTTATCCATGGAAGTGATTCAGTTGAGAGTGCTCGCAAGGAAATTGCATTGTGGTTCCCTGATGGCTCTGTTAACTGGCAAAGCTCCCAACACTCTTGGATCTATGAGTAAACCATATGCCTCAAGTTGTTCTTACCTTAGGATGATCCAGATTATCTACATCTTCTGTTTCTGTCCATTTATGGACTTTTGTTAGAGTTTGGTTGGTACCTTGGTTTTGTATCTCAAGTCTATGCTTATGCCATGTCTGTTGAAAACATGCTCACAGTCTCATAAATCAAAATCTCAAACTACTTTTTCTTTACCTCATCGTTTGTTTGTTGATGTTTTTGCTTGAGACTTTTGTATGATCCAGTGCTGTTAAGTATAAATCTCTCATTATACATTAACTTACACAGTTTTCATAAGTAACTTGACAATTATTATAACAGCTTATGCGAAGTTAGCTTTATAAATTGAATATATGTTTAGTTTTTAAATTATTTGGATGTAAATTTGTCATTTCACAATTTGATACATTTTGAATTTTAAATTAATTTTAAAAGTAAATGAATATAATTTTCTTGATTTAAGACGATGTTTTTTTGAGTTATTATATTGTTTTGACATGGAGAGATTCAAATGTGACTTTGAAACAAAAATTTAATATTATCAAATAAATTTGAAACTAAAATTTTTAATATAATAATGTCTTCCAAATTAGTTTAAAATAAAGGTTCCAAATTAGTTTAAAATAAAGGTTAAATATGTTTTTGGTCCATTAATTTTTAGTTAATTTTAGAATTAGTTTATTTTGAAGCTTTAAACTAATTTAGTCTTTTATTTTTTTCGAAGTATGAATTTAGTCCTTTTAATTAAATTATGTTATGTTTATTTGACATTTTAAGAGTGTTTTATAATAAAATTTGATTTAACATTAAAGTAAAAATATTAAATTGTATAAATCTAACAAAATTTTATTTAAAAAATTAAATTTATATATTTTAAAAGATGAATGATTAAATTGATCCAAAATTTTAAAATGAATTAATTTTAAAATTTCATGAAAATTAAAGGACAAAAACATATTTAACTCTAAAATAATTTTCTTAGAATGTTAATAAATCGCTTAAAATTCCGATTTTCTTAATTATGCTTTCAAACATTAATAACTACAATAATGTTTGGTTGTAGAACGTGTAAGATTAGCCACAACAAATGTTGGTAGGCACCCTTGTTAATGTTAGGTGAAAAGAAAAGTGAAAAAAGGTTTGAGACAGAATATCAAAACTCTCAAATACAAAAGTTTCAATAATATTCTTTTCTTATTATTATTATTATCACTATGATCATCATAGAAGGAACCTTCGTGTGCCTTTCAAAATCAATCACGTACAATTATGTATGCTAAGATCAGATATGATCTGATAACATTTTTAATTATTTTGAAAGTGTGCTTTCGTCCTTTAAGAAATGATGATATGTTATAATTGCTCAAATTTTATATAATTAAATAAATTTATTACCTATTAACTACGACTTTTCCCCCATCCCACTTAACGATTCTTAATTTTACTAATAACAACTTTTTTATTCAAATCGTCACTATATTTTGTTAAGTTGCTTTGCTACGTTGGCATGATCGTAATGCATGACATTTTTTAAAAGCATTTACAGAAGATCGAAATATTTATCATAAATCAAAACTAATTTATATATAATATAAATTAACCTTTTTGGAAAATTTATGATTATTGAAAGTATTGAGAAAATTAATTTATTTGATTCATTCGCAAACTAATTTTTCGTAACCTTATTAATTCAATGTAATTTAACATTATTGTTAGAACTTTGATAAGTAACACATGAAGAAGTTGTGAATTTTTTTTTCCATATCCTGAAGTCTTGCTTGGTTCATCGGATAAAGTGAAAAAAAAAAGAGAAAGAAAAAACAATAAAAAATATATTTTTTTGTAAGAGAAAAGTAGAAATGAAAGTGTTTTTTTTTCTCTGTAGATTAACTGAATATAAATAAAAGTGAAATGTATTTTGAAAAATATATTGAAATAGGATTTAATTTTTTTTTTCAAGATAAAAAATATAAAAGAAGAATGATTATAGATTAAAGCAAACAGTGGCCGACGAAAGAAAAAAGCCATAAGTGAATGATTGTCTTTTTACACAACTATAGTACCTTTTTTTTTATTCTTTCCTCTGGTTTTGTTCAAATTGGAGGGAACACGTTATAATTACAAGATTCATTAAAACTTTGAATTATAATTAATATCCTTATTAGTTATCATCATTATATGATAACAATGCCTTGTAAATAAATTTTGTCCAAACCATTAAAACAAGAAATTGCAAAGTTAGTTAGGGAAGCAAAACGACGCAGCTACCTTTGGGCTTTATCGTATGTATATTCATGTCTTCTTAGCAATATAATATCTGTTTCTAATAAGGATTTATATATGTTCTTGTACTTTTATCCTATGAAACACGTATACTTAAAACGACAATGGTACACGGCAATATCTTTATATTTAGGATAGGATACAATAAAGATATATTAACAACAAATTATAAAATGCTTTATATAGATGTAGAATGTTGATAGATAACGAGATATTGGTACCTTTTCCTTAATTTGTTACTACAACGATCACAATTTATAAAAAGGTATTAGCGATCATAACCAAAAAAGATATAGTTTTTATCTGAATCTGGACAATAACTTGTATAGTGGGAAAAATAATCATACTTACATGTTATATCGGTCTCATACACATATAATGGTAACTGATTGTTGAGTGTAATTTGTCCATGAAAATGTGCTATTAAAAAATGACTGCTGAACAGAACTATGAAACTGAAAGATCATCATAATAAAAATGAAATAATGGTTTATGAAACACATTATTACCTCAAGCTGCATTTACCCGTTAATACTGCAAGGAAATAAATGGGTAAAGTGGCAAACCAGAAATCATTAAGTATCAAATACACCAAACAAACTTACATTTCAGGCAACAAATATCATCTTTCAACTTAACTGCTGAATCTCAAACCTTGTTGAGATCACGTATAAGGATTTAAGCTCATGATATCAGTTTTACATGTTATATAGCTCATTCTCGCTGAAATGTCGTTAAAATTGCTGAATTAAGAAGAAGAGTGGAAATTAAGATAGGAGCATGGAATGATATACAAAAGCCTCATGGCCAAAAATAGGAGACTGATACTATCGGGAGAGTAATTTGTAAGAGGGTAAATCTTCAAGCCGGGTTATGTCTTCAACCAGAATCTCTTTCTCTAGTTGACGTCGTGTTGCTTTCATCACTGCCTGTCAGAATTTAAGAGACAAAAGGACCAACATTTAATTGAAAAAATTACTAACATTAGTATTTTAGAAGACAAGAGATCAATATGAATTTTAGTAAAAACATGAATAACCAAAAATATATTTTAGTCATAAAGGATCGTTCTGGTTACTCAATGAAGTCAACATAAAAATTTTCAAACTAGTTTTCAGTTCCAGGATATCTTCCATCTATTTTGAAAGATGGACAAGTTTTACTAGTTTTCTATTCTTATCAAACTTCTACACTCATGAAAAAATTATCTGTGCACAGATTTTCTACAGCAAGCTGAGGTCATAGAATACGTACATTAAAATCCATGTATGAGGCCCGCATAGAAAGCCATTGATGATCCATTAGCTTGAAAGTTATGCAATAGAGAAGATCAAAAGCTGACTCATTTTCTGTCAGATAAACAGAAATGAATTTAGTTACTCGAACAGCAAGCTAAAAATAAAAGGAAGGCTCCAACTTGCAAGTAAATGCTATAACATTGTAAATAATTCCTTTTCATTTTAACTAGAGTTTCAACCCTCCCTGAGCCTGTTCCAAATTCAACAAGACGAAAATAACGAATCGAAAAGGGAGAGTAAGGCTACCTGCAAGAAATTTTAGAAAAGTTGCTCCAACCAGATTGCGTGGCTTGACTGTAAAGGCAAAGCATATTATTAGATGTTGCTGATCCACATACTGATTCAATGTATCACACTATGGCACCATCAATGACTCAGATAGTGATAGCAGGTGACCTTTGTTATACGGCTTTATGCAAAAGTAAAATGTCAACATACAAATTGACAGAGCACCTTAAATATTAAGTAGACTTTTATCATGGGTACCCAGTGAAGTTGACCATACATAACCCAATTCTTCATTTTAGACGTGTCAACAACACAGAACAAAGAAGTAATAACGGCGAACAAAAAAGTCGGAACAACAGAAGTAACAAACCCGCTTCAAGATCCAGCATTTGTATCAGCATGTAAGTGATATTAACACCAGCAACTGCAAATGGATATTCCCACACTGATCGATCTCCTTCCTGCTTTCGTAAAAGATCCTGGAAGGATTTCTACAAAAATAAAAGGATAAGATAGAGAACATGAATGGAAACAAGTGATTAGATTTACGAAATTTTTTTTTAGTTATCCGGGACCAAAACAACAATTAATTACAAACACGAACTAGTAAGGTAACGAGGGTGACTTTTAGGTTAGCTACAACTGTAAAATATGGAATAATAATGTTTTGTGGACACCAAAAGCTAGTCTACAACTTGAGAGAGAATGACAAAGAAGGGAGAGAAGTAATAATGAGATAGGTATTACGATATGACAAGATGAAAAAGAGAAAAAGAAATAAGAGGTTGAAGTGTCCACATATCATTGTTGATTATGGAAGGCCTAAAGCAATAAAGAGGATTAAATATGTTTACTTTTGGAGTCTTCAAAGCTTCCTTTAGGTGTAATTTTAAAACAAAGGCAAAGGCATAAAATGAAATCAATTAATTGAAACATCGTTCTCCTTTATAATGCAATCTCACTTGCTACTTGACCTTTATCTCAGAAAGCAAGAGAATGTGCAATATACAAATCGTACAAAATATATGGCCACAATTCTTGTATCATGGATAAAGTTCAAACACGAATACATAAACATTTTGCTAAATTATTGAGAAGACTATTTTCCTACGTCAAAATTCACACTTCATCTGAAATCGTTACAGAGTGAGAAAACCAATAACATTATATCTACAGAAGTCCCTTTCAATATTAGAAACTAATAACTAAAGGTCTATTCTCTTGAAAGAAATACAAACACTAATACAATTTCCATGTTACTTAAGATGAGCTCTTATTTATCATGCTTTCCATTGTAAACTTAATTTTGGTCAACAAAAGTAATCTATCAAATCATACAAGAGTGAAAAGCCCGTTAAGAAATCGTACCGGGAAATTCCTAGCGAAGTAAAGAAAATTTTCCAATGATATAAAACCACCACCCCTGCCAAATATATAGAGGAAATCATTAACAATATTAGCTGGAAAGAGCTCAGCAGTGAAAAAACACGAGGACAATAGGTACCTAAAATCTGTTGATGGATCTTTCCCTTGCCAGCCCATTTCCTTCCACTGCTCAGATATCAAGCCATGAAGCTCTTCTTCAGGAAATGCAGCATTCCACAACGCCCTGAGGGCATCCTAAATGTGTAAATTGCACTATTAAGGCATTGAAGGTTTCACGTACAGCAATAAGCCAGTGACAGCAGATAGAGCTGAGTACATAGATTAAAGTGTACATCGTAATGGTTGCCACATTGCTCACAGACTTGAAAAGTAATAATATCAAAGGTACCTGGTGCTCAATAATAGAACTATCATAGGGAACATCTATACGTCTCTGCAGCCTCTGTAAGCATTCCTCCTGAGAATTGGAAATTCAACACCATGTGGTATAATTTATAAACAGCAATATTTACCAGAAAAGTAAGTAGAAAGTGATCCACAAATTTCATATGGTAGAGGGAGCTCGAGTTTCTTGTTACCACTATACACAAGAGCTGACTAGCTATTGGCAGTCACGGTTTAAATTTCCTCGCACTCCCAAACCATACAAAATATATGGATGATAAACAAATGAACAAATATAAAAAAAAACACGTAACCAGAAATACAATTTAACACTATGTTTAATATTTGTTAAGACATCATTCAACACAAACCTAAATCGTAAAATGTTTATATTGCCTACCATGTATAATATGCTCATTTGTTTATTTATTCTATAAAAAACTGTAGTATCTTTACACTGCTAACAGAGATACTTGAACAAGAAACTAAGCGCTGCTACTGATAACAAAAATGTACCTGGGCGAGGGTTAAATCGAAAGAGTTAGAAGCATCACTATCCCTTCTTTGTACACAGACACAAGACAGACCTCGACCAAGCCATGCTGCTGACCCTGCCACAACCTCAGCTGCAGCAAAAAAAAAACTGCCATCAATGAAGATTCTAACCAAATTTATCTTGTGCATATTTCATCCTAAGTAAATGGATCAACAAGCAGTGATTCAAACAACACGGAAAGTGGCAACATTCTATTAGTTTTCCGAATTTACAATTTATTGTAATCAAATCCTCATACACGTAACCAGAAAGCCTTAAAATACAAAATAATGCAAAATTGCAGAAAAACCAACATTCCAATCTCCCCAAACTACAGTCTCTTATGGGCTGTACAGAAATTTCAATAGCCGGGCAAACGAGACACAATCTTTAGCGGGAGCTCAAAAAAGCTTTATCTACAACTTATTTAGGCTTACTTTATGACAGAAGTACTTGCACAAGTGTTACAAAGATTCTGATAATAATTTCTGATGTGTATATCTATAAAACTGTTGTCAGATTATTTCAACAAGATCTTCAAGATAAGCTCATCAAGACATCAAACAACCTAAAGCAGTTCAATTCTATTCAATGACCAATTGTAGAAGCCACTTACACATAAGCGCTTATACCATAAACACCAAAAAAGCTCTATTTGGATAAAATTCTAAACAAGCACCAATGAAAAAGAAAAAAATAAGATGGAGTGAATTAAACTTTTTCTAGAAATTAAAATCAACATCCAGGGAAGCCAAATGAAAGAGTTTCTTTATAAATGAACTAAGCTGATGAACTTGTATAAGCACCTTAATTCATTTCAATTTCTTATTTTCTTTTCCTATAACTGCTGAGTAAGAATTTTATCATAACTGAGTTCTATTCAATCCTAAATGCCTCCATAACATTTAACAAGTAGTTTCTGTGTTCCCAATAGGGTCAATCCAGAAACTAAGGCTATACCTGGATGTGGACCCACATGCCACATCGTCCCTTAAACAGAGAAACACACATTAACAATAATAATAATTAAAAGAGCCAACGCAGCAGCGCTTAATCATAGGAGATCTCTGCACTGCTTTACTCTGAATCATAACTATTGGCACCAGCTTCAAACACAGCACGTGAACAGCATTTTCCAATACACAATACGAACAAAACCCAATTTCACGAACGCTAGATCTACGGGAACAACCAAGCCTCACAAACTAACATCTGAATTTGCATAATTCTAGCTGCAAAAGTTACACAAGTTCTTTTTCTGAAAACAAAATACCAAAAAATAATAATAAAATAATAAATAATTTAACAAAAATGAATCCGGCATCCCACCAATGCAATTAAGAATAACAGCAAACATCACGCAACTCGCGTTTTGATTCGGTCTATTCTAAACGGTTCGATCTCGATCCCGGCCCATATATTCGATACTACTACTAATAATAATAATAGTAATTAATTAATGGAAATTTAATAATATTATATATATATATATATATATATATATATTATAATTTTGCAGAAAAGAGTAAGAGAGAGAGTAAAAAAAGCAAAAGGAAAGAGGAGGTACAACACAACACAATACAAAGTACAAGTACAAAATTAAACCTATCAGAGAGAACAGTGAAAAAAACCTTTCAAATATACATAGAGAGAGCGAAATTAACGAGAAAAAAAACTAAAATAAACGAGAAACTTCGAAGCATTTTCGTTTTTCTATATTTATTTTGTTCTGAAATTTACCAGAATTTGAATGGCAGGTTTCTCCTTGAGGAATTCTCCTCACAGCAACGAATGAGCTTCCTCTATCCTCCATTTTCGTGTTCTTCTTTTCCGAAAAAGCTACTATTACTGCTACTGTAGCATCGTAATCTATAACCTTGAATCTCTCATTCTGGCGAAATCCGAAGAACGCGAATCGAAGTGGAAAAGGTTCCGCGCGAAGATCTGAGAGTGCGGAAAACAGTTACAGGTTCACGGAAGAAGGAGAAGGAGTTTTCTATGTGTGTGAAGTTTTGAAGTGTATATGAGAGAGAGTGTGTCGTTTTGGTTATGGTGTTGGCGTTTTGTTAGATATAGAAAGAGAGGGAGACAGTGAGAGAGAGTGGTTATGGAATTAATTTTTCAACACAATAATGGGAAATGACACTGTATTTAAAGAAAAAAGAATATATGCAAAACGGAAGCGTTTTGAAAACGAGTAAGAGTGCTACTGCTACTATTGCTGCTACCGTTTGTGACTTGGAATTAAATGTGGTCAAAGCTGTCATAAATAGAAATGTTTTATTATTACTATTTTATAAAATATCTTTTGTTAAATACACTAGACAACGAATTACAAAGGAAAATATTCAATAAAAGGACATTTCAAATTTAGATCTATATATTTAATACAAATTTTAATAAAAATAATAAATGTTACTTATTTGAGAAAGATTAAACAACAATGACCAATTAAAAAATATATAAAAATTAAATACTTGGAAACTCAATTAACGATGTTTTTATTTCCAAGTGTTTCGAAACGTGATTGAGTATTTAAAATTTGTTTTTAGTTTGGAAATTATTATTTTTTATTTTAATATTATATGATCTTAGCACTTAACAATTCATGCGTTAAACAACATATCTATCTATATGAGTATTTCTTTTTATGTTATAATACAATGTTATTATGTGATACCTAAATTTTAATATCTATAAAATAAATGTTATCTATTTATTTTAGATTAAATGTAAAAAATTACAAATAGTGATTAGAAATTAAAATATGAAAATAAAACAGTTATATTTTACAAAAACTAATATCAAAATTCAGCTATTCGAAAAGGAATAAAAAGATCATTTCGAATTTTATAGAAATAAAAAATTTACTAGTTTTACAAAGTTAAAAAGATATCATATCTTTAAAGTAAAATGTTTGGTAAAGTAATTCTTTTACCGCAGTTCAGTAGAATAATTAAATTATTGCAATATAACATTTAAATTTTAGATTTGTTCATACTACATTTAGGCTTACATATGATGTCGTATTTTTCCATTATTTATTTATTTTTTCATTTTTTTTCTCATTTGTCTTTTGTAGCTTTTACATAGTCAACGATAATAAAAAAGAAGATTTTTATTTTATTTCTAACTTGATCGTAATTTGTCTCATATAAAAATTTGTGAAATGAAGAAAAAATCAAAAGAGCTATAAATTTCAAATTTTCTATTAAAATAATTCTATCGCTTTAAATATAAAATGCTTTAGTTCCAGAAAGTTCTAAATATTTGGTTTTAACAAAATAAAAGAAATGTTAACGCAAAAAATAGAATAAAAAATCGTTGAACCACGCTGAAACCAAATACACTGCGAAAACTATTCATTAAAATAATTAATTCTGTAATAATTTCAAATATAAAGGTCAAATGCATTAAGTAGCAAAGAGTACTCCTTTAAAACATTTAACTATAATTAAATACATCATTATTATTGCTTAAAGAAATGTATATTATTGTTTTGGTTTCTGAAATTATTAGACATTGTATTGTAACTCTCGGTCAAAAGGAAACATTGTAACTTTAATCTATGTTCATACTATGTTTTTTAGTTGTTTCATTCAAATGTTTATTTTATCAATGCTTTATGTAATAAAAAGATTTAATTGTAGAGAAATAATATTTTTTAAATAAATAAAAAATAAAATTATTTAATTTTCAATTATAACTTTAAAGTTTAACTTAGAACATGATTATCATTATTTATCAATTTTTGAAATCTAATACTTATGATACTATAGGTTACGCTAGTACACTTACATTTTAATCCACTATGACGGTGTTTTACAAGTGAATCAAAAACATCTTTTAACTAACTCATAATAACTAAAAAAAATCATATGTGAAGACATAAACAAACTTATTTTGAATTTGAAATTTTCAAACATATTTAAGTATATTTTTTTTATAAAATTCAGCCAACTCAACTAAAAAAAGTAAAAAAATAAAAGAAATCTACCAAATACAAAACTTCAATAAAATTTAAGAACTAAATTGATCTAATTAGAAAGCCATGAACTAAATTACAATTAGATCGTAACATTCCAGATCAGTAGAATCATTTACTAAGTATTTCAAATTTGATAAGTTAGATAATAAAAAATTCCTAAACATAAATGTATTTTGAAATTTGGAGAAAAAATGTAAAACATAAATGAAACTGTACATATGCAACCCACTTCTATCTATATCATCATTCTTGAGCTATCTTATTACCGATCACCCTCAGTTACATTATCTTCTGCTTACAGTATAACCTACGATTATTACATGTGAATAAACCACAACACACATAAAAAGAAAGGGTAAGTTGATGATAGTTTCAAACATACATATTTCAAAATTTCTAGAATAATGTAATCCTTATTAACTTGCAACCAAAATAGACATTCTTCTTTATAAAAAAGCAACATTAATGATATAACAAATTTAGACTCAATATTTAAATTTATGCATTATCTTCGACACATGAACCTATGATGAAATCATGAAACAAAGTACCAAGATCGGCCAAACCAAACTGTACAATTACAATCCCCGCATAATAACGTAAGTTTAACTTATGGCTTCGCTAGAAAAGGATACTCACCCTATATATCTGATAAGTGCCAAAATTCAGTAAAGATTCATAGAAAAGTCTGGCACTTATGCTTTTAACTTGTGTTCATTTGATTTTGATTCCCCTAATTTAAGTAAAATGAGCTTTAGTCACATGTTTTCAAGTTTTTGTTGAAAAGAAGTCACTTGATCCTTGTTTTGTGTAAATTTCAGGTAAAGTGGAGCAGAAAGAGGAAAGAAATTAAGAGGAACAAAGGAGAAAGCAAGAAACAAAGAAAATAGGGAAGAAATTCTGCCAAGATCGCTCAAATCAAAGGTGTTTCGCTCAAGCGAGAACATGCTCGCCCAAGCCAAAGTCATCTCGCCTAAGCGAGACACTTGTCGCTTTTCTCGCTCAAGCGAGCCTTAGCTCGCCTAAGCGAGAGTTCGTGAAGAAGCCATCAAATTTTTTGCAATTCTCGCCTAAGCAAGAATGTGGTCACCCAAGCAAGACCTTTCTTCAACCTGAAGAACTCTATCTCGCCTAAGCGAGAATGAGTGGCTCAAGCGAGACTTCGTGGAGTATATATACTCCTTGAATTAGAAGAGTGAAGCTAGCTGGGGATTTTTGGAGAAGAACTACAAACCTGCTGGAGCTGCGACCACGAGCAGAACTTAGTTCATATTTTCTTCTTCTTCTTCTTTAGTTCGTAGGTTTTGATGGTTGCCATGGGTGGCTAATCTTCTTCTTTGGGATTGAATGTAATCTACTCGAACTTGGATGTAATATGGTGATATTGATATATAACATTTCTGTTTTTACTCAATATTGGTATTATTGTTTTGTTCTTAATGCTTGATTCTATCCAATCAATAGATGTCTTGATTTTGATTTTTAGATTTGACTGGAAAGTATCTCTAAAAATCTGACTTGAACAATGATACTTGATATACTGTGATATTAGGAATAGATCTCAATATATCAATTGCTTTTAACACTCAGCCATAATGCTGGATAGTTTGATGAATATGTGAGGAATAAATATTTAGGGAACTAATCTTATGAATTTTATACGCGAGGGATCGATATAAATGATTTTTTAGTGTTGCATCAATATTGGTATTTTCAGATGTTATGTATTATATTCATCCAGATTATAGACAAGGAAAATAGATGAAATTCAATCCCAGTTTCTTTTACCGATCTTTTATCTAAATTTTATGCTTTTACTGTATTCTGTTTATGCAAATTAGTTTAACTACCAATGACCTATCAAATTAAAATTTCTATATACATATGCTGACCGAGATAATTACTTATTTTAACTGAATCCGCTCCTCGTGGGTTCGACACTCTACTTAAAAATCATTATACTACAGTTGAATTTTGGTACGCTTGCCAAGAGACCAACAAGTATTTTTGGAGCCGTTGCCGGGGAACGGTGTTCTTTTGAAATTTTTAGTTATCTCATCCAACTTTGTGTATATTTTCTTAATTAGATAGTTTATTCAATTTTCTCCTTTGTACTAATCCTTGTTTGAGTTGTTTTGATCTATGTTCTTACGAGGTCAGGTTCTTGAAGATCGATTAGCATTTGACCTGAAGATAGAAAAGACAGCTAGAAGGAACAAAGGCTAAAACAAAAAGAAGCAATGAAAGATAGGGGAAGAATCTTTCAGTACTTCTATCACACTTCAATCAAAAATTATGGAGAATCAAAGACCAACTCCAACTAGAAAGACACTTGGAGACTATGGTATGCAACAAGGGCCAAGATATTTTTCTAGCATAGCAATACCACCCACCACCAAAACTTTGGAGATGAAGCCAACTTTCCCCAGCTTAATCAGTTCTCATCAATATCCACCATAAGAACTTCCTTCAAGTCTCACCATCGAGACTGCAATACTCTATGTGAGTTTGTAAGTCTAGTAGAGTTTAGGATGGTTGTTCACCAACATGTATCCCTAGTCAATACATAACACTAAATTTATAAAAGTATTCTTCCTCCTTAGAAACACCACAATCACAAAGTATACATATGCAAGCACCAACTTTCCAATCCATACATTTCTTTACATCATCAGAGAGACTACATTCATCTTAATTCTGAGTAAACATTACCAAATTAGTAAACACAATCACAACAAAATAGCCAAAGAACAACATATCACACATAGCACATACATCACCTTCTCATATAATATTAAATCATCAAACATTATCATACATATTTATTTTACCTAAATTCAAGCTAATCTCATAATATAAATCACCTATTATTTATTTATTTCAAATTACATGTTTATAATTCATCATTTATTTTCTATTGCATTAATATAACGTTCAATTACAATATTTTCATATCAAAATGGTGAAAAACATTTCTCTAACCACTAATCTCTAATCAAAGATCCCAATGGTCACAGTCAAGAATCAACTATAAAATTTTTAGTCTAATCTAACGGTTAACAAATCAAAAATAAAAATTTTACCAAGACTGCCCAAAACCTAACACAGGGTGGCATAAAGCACCCCACACTTGACACCCAACGCTTAATCTCCTAGTGCTCACTGTGAAGTGAGCGCACAATGCAACCATGGTACTGCCTAATGCCCTAGACCTTTGGAGCTCATTGTCAAGTGAACACCCAGAGTTGCGCTCGACACTCTAGACCATTAGAGCTCACTGACTTGAGTCCAGTGAGTGGCCCACAACGGTTTTGTGAAACAACCCAACATTGTATCATACTTTTAACTCCCAAATGGACTTGAATAAGTTGTCTAACTTTACTATATTTATAACTTTAGTTCCTTCTTAGTTTAAAATACCTTATTTTAGTTTATAATAGACATCAGATATATCAAATTGGACAATCCTAACCAAATCAATTTAGCCCCACATACAACAATACTAAAGTAACCCGAAAACAATGGTCCAAGCAATAAAAACACAATTAAATCCTATCATTATACTCAACTCATACCATAGAACTCAGAAACACTCCACATTGCTCATAACATATTTGTTTCCAATCAAACAAAATCACAATCAAATAATCACATAATCTCAATTGAAACCAATACACAAGTTAAAACATATATGAGCAAGTATAAAACTACTACTAGCTCCCCCTTACTTGGATAGATACTCCTAGACTCAAAAGGTGTTCCCCATACCTCATACAGATTGCTCTACTTGTACATAGAAAATTTTGATCAATGATCGGAGCACATCGTAACAATCATAACTGAACAAAGATTTATCTTGAGCCTTTAAACTCCCCATGCAAGCCCCATAACTCCACATGCAACATATTTCTTAAAAGACAAAAAATAAGGGAAAAGATAAACTTACTCTATTCAAGATTATGATCAGATAAAATCGTAGATCTCGACGTCAAGAGTCTCGTGGCGTACTCCGATCTTCAAATATACAAAGCACGGAACTAAAGATCTACAAAGAAGGTAAAGAAAAGATTTATAACTAAAACTTTAGAAAAATAATGGTTCTTATCAAATAAAACTCGACTAATAAAAAGTTTATTTATATATAGTTAAACTTTTTATGAATAAAATAATTAAATATTAGAATGATTGTTACTCATCGTTACTATTAGACTATTTTCTAGATCCTTAAATAAATCACACAACATTTTTGTCAAAATAGAAAACTAAATTTCAAATATAAACTATAGTAATTGTCATGATTAGTTCCATGAATAGACCCACGTATATTACATTGATTTATAGATAGGGAATGAATGATGACATTCATCATGATGATGCCAAGTTCTTACAAGAGATTTCGACGTGTCCAACGACGTCGTAGGGGCCATATAGTTATGTGAACAAAGAAGTTGTTCTAAGTCATATTCATGTTTTTGACATGATGTTTTATTTCAGTCACATAAACATGAGATTATATACATTTCATAAAATTGGTATGAAAAATAAAAAGTATTTTGAAGAAAGTTATAAAGATGAGAATCTATAATTCAATTAAAGACTATTTTTTTTTTTGTTATTATAAAGTATATTTTGTAAAATTTGATGATTTTGTATGTTTAAAGTAAGAGTTTAGTATTTCATTATATTGTTTTAGAAGGGAATCATAATATACTCTTGAAAGAAATAAATTATTTTTTATTGAAAACTTATTTGAATAAATTTTAAAATATAAACTACTTGAAACATTTTTTTTATTTGATGTTTGTAGATAAAATTTTAAAAGATAACAAATTAAACAAGTGTATTACTCTTATAAATATTTAAGTTTTAATTAATGGGCATTGTAAAATATTTCAGTGTATTTCTTCAATATGAAGATATGGAAGTAAATATTAATAGAGAAATTAATATCCCGTATTAAATTATGTTACAAATTTATTTTCTGCATCCATTGTGTCTATAGTTAATGTAAAATATCAATGTAGAGTTTATATCATATTGGTTAAGACTTTAACAAATGAAGTGTGTACATTAGATATGAACACAATTGATGTAAAAGTATTGCTATTTTTTTTAATGGCATACTACAATAGTGTAGTTGCCTCAAAATCCATAATGTCCTATAAAACATATTACACTAGTCAATAAAAATATATCATTTGTTATTTATGTATAATATATATCTACACACATAAAAACATAAGAAGAGAAAGTTTTTTCAAATTATTAACCGTAATTCCCTCAAATATACTTTACTCATTATAATTATATACGTCACCACGTTTCACTTACTGCAACAAGTCTATCGTACATGTCATAAAAAATTTACTATTTTCATTTATTATGTGAAATTCCCTTTATTCGTCATAATAACTAATATTTTTACTATGAAAATGTCACCAGTCAACTTATTATGACAAGTAGATTACACCTGTCATAATAAATTCATCTTTTTTCCATCAGTGACTTGAGCAAACTCTTTTTTCTAGAATGACATTACTCTCTCATATAGATAAAATCTTTCTTGTTTGAGAAATCTTACATTGTTTGAGCAACACCATCTTCAAATGAAGAATTTATAAGGTTGGTCTAACGGTAAAAATGGTAAGGGAGAGTGAGAGAGGTTGTAATTTCAACTCCCTCCCCTAACACTTGAAATAAAGAATTGTCTAAACAGCTCCCTATGAAGGGACATTGGGGGCTATGCCCCCCCCCCCCCCCCATTTTTATATCTACATAATTTAATTAAGGTTAAAATACTCCGTTTGTTCTTGTTTTTGTCGCAAAATCTCAATTTGGTCCTTGTATTTTTATTAGTCTCAATTAGGTCCTCATTTTTGTAAATTAGTATCAATTAGGTCTTTTCTGTTAGTAGAGAACTAACACCGTTAAGTAGGTGCCACGTGTCAGCTCCTCGTTTTTTTGAATTTTTTGAATTTTTTTTAAAATATTTATGCCACGTGTCAAGTTTGTAGTGTGCCACGTGTCAATCTAATATGGTGACACGTGTCAAATTATGGTATGAATCTCAATTTGATCCTCATTTTTGTTAATTTAATTTGATTTTACTCCCAAAATTTTAAAAAAAAATTTAATTCATGTGCTCCAAGTTTAGAACAAATTTAATTTTTTTTATAAATGTAACGATGATACTTTTATTACAAGTGATATTTCTATTACATATTTTTAACAATATTTAATTTATTTAAATTTATATTTTACGTTAAACTTTATTTAAATTTTATTTTAAAATTATAAATATATAGATTAATAAATTTATATTCGAAATATTTGTATAATATTCAATATCAACAATATTTTAGAGTTGGCTTAAAAATAACAATTTTATAAATTCAAATGTAAAATTTTAAAATAATTTTATAACGAATTAAAATAAATATATTTAAAAATTTAATATTAAATACAATTAATATTATTAAAATATTTAATAAAAATATCAATTTTAATAAAAATAATCATAACATTATATAAAAGTAAAATTTGGTCTAAATTTGAAGTGCGTGAAATTGAAAATTTTTAAAAAAATTTGGGACTCAAATCAAATCAAATTAACAAATATGAGGACCAAATTGAGATTCATACAATAATTTGACACGTGTCATCATATTGATTGACACGTGGCACACTACAGATGTGACACGTGGCATAAATATTTTTTAAAAAAAATTAAAAAATTCAAAAAAACTAAAAAAAAATTCAAAAAAACAAGGAGCTGACACGTGGCACGTACTTAACGGTGTTAGTTCTCTACTAACGGAAAGGACCTAATTGATACTAATTTACAAAAATGAGAACCTAATTGAGACTAATAAAAATACGAGGACCAAATTGAGATTTTGCGACAAAAACGAGGATCAACAAGTATTTTAACCTTTAATTAATATATAATTTTAAATATATATTTAAAAATTAATATTTTAAATATATTTAATATTTTAAAATTTTTATATATCTATATTTAATATATTTCTATTCTTTTTTTTTGTTTTTCACATTTACAATTTTACCTTTATAATATTTTTAAAAATAAAACTAATTATTTTATTAACATTATCTTTTAAGTGATCACTTATTTAATTTAATCATTTTTTTAATTGACTATTTTTATTTGAAACTTAACTATTATAAATGAAAATTAATTATAGTAAAATTATAAAAATTGTTTGTATTTATTTTATAATTATAATGATAACAATAATTATAATTTTATTATTTTTTATTATCTTAAAAAAAGTAAATACAATGTTTTTACTAGTTTATATAAATATTTTGAAATTAATCTTTTAATTTTTATTTTCGTTCAAAAATGTGAAGTTAGTCCTCCCGTTTTTTTAGTCCCAATTTGATCTCGGTTCTTGAAAAAATGATATAATTTGGTCATTTTTCGTTAAATTTTTTGAATCAAATCAAGATTTTTTAATCAAAATTGAAGTTGTGAATAAAGATGATTTGTTTTGTTTGTGTAACTGACCTAATCTTAGAGTTAGTCATGATAAAAAATCATTGCTCCGCTTCAAGAAATTTAACAAAAATAATCAAATTACATCAATTTTTAAACAAATCAGACCAAATTGAGGCTAAAAAAAATAGAAGACCAACTTGACATTTTTTAACAAAAAATGGAACAAAAGAGTAATTCAACAAAAATTTTGACACTCCCAAAATATTGGTCGAAGATCCGCCACTATGTAAGATTACTCACACTCGAGTGACAACTCACTACTCGAATGATACGAAGAGCAATAATTTTACGTTTCAGTATAATTACAACTATTACCAATTATATTTTGTTTTAAATTATTTGTAACACCTATTATATACACTATTAATAATTATAATTGTTTTTTAAATTCCATAGTAATATTTCAATTCTCCAACAATTACAAATAAACTTATATATACTTATATCTTAATATCTCCACATAATTATATCTATTTGTACATGATCATACTCTAAATCAAGCCACTTTAAGAAAACAATACCTTTCACTTATATGATGTAATACATACATGAATTCATGATGTACTTAATTAACCTCTTAATGTAGATAAGATGCTTATTAGAAAAATAGTTTATGTATGCCTTCAAAGTACAAAATGTGTTAGTGCAACTCCCAAATTAACCTTACACCATTAACACCTCCCTCTAATTAGAAACCAAAAGAAAAGAGGAAAAAAGAAGAGTAAAACCAATATTAGGAAACTGAATACTTACTTTGATTAAAAAAAAAATTGTTCGAATTATCTTAATTTATCAGTTGCTATCTTTTGAGCAATTAAACCTATTATGAAAACAGATAACTCAACAACTCAAACTTCAAAAGAGAATAAAGAAATGTAATTCTTATGAAATAAAGAATGATTCTGTTATAGACTATTTGTAAATCTTTTCGTTCTTTATTTATTAAAACTTATATCTTTGAAAAGTCAAGTCTTACAAAATGTTGAAAGTCTTTAATTTATACATCAATTTTACAATAATGTAGAATGTCTAGAATAACGTATGTAGAATCCTCTTCTTCTAATAGTATTAGAATAGTTTACTTTTCTTCCTTTCAAAATTCTTAGAGTTTTATATACAATAAAAATTTAGATTAATTTTATAATAGATTATAGTAACAATTTATGTTTATATAATTATATATATATATATATATATATAAACTATTTTATGTATTTTTTTTTATTTTTATAAATTTTTTTTGATAAGTGAATTATCATTTATATATATAGTTCTATATCTTCACCATTAATTTACTGATATAAAAACAGTCTTGATATTTAGTTGAGGTCATTAATATAAAACTATTTTTAGTTGAGGACATTAAAAAAAAAGTTTATAAAAATAACTTGATCATTAATATCTCTCCTTTGTTTGAAAATGTTCTGTATTTATTCATTGTAAATAAATAAACACAAACTTTATATGAAGAGCCATGTAGGAATGTTTGTTGATATAAATAATTAAATAGTGACACAAATTTTATGAACCTTGAATGTGGACATATCTCTTCAATTAAAATAGACCCCAAACCCATTAAAAACCTCTGTTTTTACAAAAGTCATGTCCAATAATTTAAAATAGAGACCCAACTCTGCATCTCTATCAAATACACATTAATTTGTCCAACACAATCATATATACTTTTTTTATTTTATTTTCCTTTTGCAAACTAATATTTTGTCCAGCATTATTACGAGACCAAATATTGATACATTCAAGTTTGTCCCACAAATAGTGGAGCAACGTAGTAATAGGTAGGTTAAAAATGTTCTAACTAGTTGCACAAAAGGGGAAAAAACAACTTTAAATTATTTGCAAAATAACTTGGCTCTTAATCTGTTAACCAAAATTGGAATTTGATTTTTGACCCTTTTTTTATAATATAATGAAATTTAATATTAATCAATCCAAGATACATATTACAGTATCACATTATATAAAGAGATGATAATAAAAAAAAATATTATTTTATTGAAATAATATCGTTATGGTCAATAATTAAATATTCAAAGTATTATTTATTTTTGAGTCTAGAACTTTTGTTGTGATTTTGTATTTTAAAAGTGTCTTGGAGTATCGAAGAAGGAATGTGTATTTAAGTTTTTCTTGATTTCGACTTCTAAGTATATAAAATTAATAAGTATAACAAAACATGTGCCAAAAATCAATGGATAAAGGTTTGTTCCCCACATATGACATCAATATTTTGATCTTCATTGAGATGACATTATTAATATCAATCACCACATATGAGATGTTGTTTAATGACAAAACTTTGATAGGAGTTTCGCACTCTAAAGTGAACATTACCTCAAATTTGGTGAGTGACTTAAAAATGTTATCTTAATAGACTTAAGGTCAGGACACTAATGTCATATGTGGAAATGAAAAACTCTTGTGACCCTCAACTTATCCAATAGTCTCACATCACTTAAGAGTAAAAGTCATGGATGAATTAAATATATATTTCTCCTACAATCCTTCAAGACGTCCTTTAAGAATAAAACCATGAAAAAAATTCTAAATTTCAAAACGAACAAATACCTCAAATAAAATAATTAATCATAACTATATTTTCTCAACGTATTTAAGATTGAAATATTTATATAACTAGTGGAATACAATTATACATTTCATACTTAATGACACTTAGCTTTCTCACTCCTATCATATATGAGACACAAAACTCTTATAAATTCACATAGTGTAACTCGATAGAAAAGAATATTATATTTTCGTAAAACATGTCATACATATCGGATACATTCATATTTTGACATTGTAGTTAAAAACAATTAGTTCACAAAAGATCAATGATTTATTAAGTGTCCAATAAAAACTCAATATCTTTTTAGTTAAATTTGAAGACTCAAAACCCCTCTTTGAAGCTACCTTTCATAGTTTTATGATGTATGAGACATGGCACCTTAAAGCAAAGAAAGAAGGCTTAAAAAAGTTAACATTGATCACAAAGCAAGGGTGTGGAAAAGAAGTAGACATGATTGGTGGTGGTTTCCATTTGATGTAATAATAGAAACACACTAGAATTTGTGGGGGAAGAGATATAGAATGATGTGGCATTTCACTTCACATGAGGGCATCACCCCAATTAGGGTACAAGTAGCTTTCACTTTGTCCAACAAGCAAACCAATGATCTAGACAAGAGGCTATGGCATTCCATTTGAAAAAAGAATGACATGGGTCACAAAGTTGAAAATGTTCATGTGGAGTGATATTGGCATGACCAATGAGAAGCAAGTATGTGTAGGGGCATGGTGCTCAATGATGAAGCATGTCTTAGCTTCCTCCAATGTTAGTGAAAATGTGGTACATCTTTTTGTCCTATTGTGTTCATTGGACACTTTCTTATCTTCTTTGTCAAGTGGACAGGTTGGAAAGATAGGACTTTAGGTCTTTGTGGTCTCACATGTCACAAATATATATTATGTACAAAACCTTGTGGCCTTCTCAATGCTATAATAATTTAACCAAACCTTCCCAAGGCCACACACATGAACACTCATTCCTTGGATGGAGAATTTGCTCAAATTATTAATATGTTAAATCATTTGTTCTTTTGAGAATCTAGAATGAGTTTGAGTGGTCAAATCAAATCAATTGGTTTCAAATTAAGGTAGAGTGGGGTTTAACTTTTTTTTTCCCTTTTTTTTTCAAGTTAAAATTGTTATGTTTTTTTTTTGTGTGTAGTTGGATGAATTTATTTTTAGAAGAAGATAAATATTTTTTATAAATTAAATTAATTTATACATATGTTATATTTAGAAAATTATAAAATATAAAAGAAGTTTGTATAATAAATGAATTCTATGTTTAAAAAAAGTTCGTTCATTGTTTTTTCTAAATCGAGTGTTTTTAATTCATGATTGAGTATGAACTACCTTGGCAAAAGTGACAAAACAACTACTTGGTTCGATGCAGACCATGAGTTACAACTCAAATAAAAATAATGTTTTTGAGTTTAATCTGATCTTATAATTTGTTGCTAAAGTAAAGTCTGATCTTAACGATGGTGGTGACTTTTTATTTGATTTTACAAGGTTTTTCTCTTTTCTTAATAATTAAAGAATATATATATATATATATGGATATTTATAATGATTTAAATTTTTTGTTTGTTTTATTATCTCATATCATTGAGCCTAAATAATTTGATTGTTTAAAAAAATATTATTTAATAAGATAAATTTAAAAACAAATAAAGATTATTCCCAAAGTACACACGGTTTTTTTGGGAAAACACATATATTAATTATTATATATGATATACGGTTACGGTTACTATACATGAATCGACACGGATATGATATGTCGATACGTTTATTTTAAAAATAATATGATATCATACATAATAAATACGTGATATATGAATACTATAAAATATACAATAATTTTAAAAAACATAATAAATATATGATTGTAGATAACAAAAACTATTTTAGTTACCAATTAGAGATCAATTATAATTTTTTTAACTATTTTAGTAGGCAATAATGTTTAGTTTATAAATTGGTATCTAAATTGATTACTATAATGACTTATAACTATTTTTTGTCACTAAAATTGATCATTATTTAAGTAAAAAATTTGGAGTCTACTATTTATCAATAAGTATCAATAAAGTATCCTATCAAACACGGATACGTATCAGAATGGATACGTGACCTAAGTTGAAGTATTGGTACATGATAAATTATTATTTATTGAAAATGTATTACAATAAAAAAAGAATTAATGTTAACGAAGAAAAAGATAAGTTGGTGGTGATGCTTTTTCTATATTAGGAATGTATTGAAAACCGATAATATATTTAAATATTTTAAAATTATTTATATGTTTTGTTAACTTTGAGATCTTAGTTCGATGAACCAACCATTTGACCAGTATTTTTTTATTAGATCAATATAAAATATTAGGTATCTGTATAATCTCGATGGAGTATAATTTAGTTGTTTAATGTAAAAGGAATATCGTCATTAAACATTCGAAATTAACATTATATTTATTTTAAACTATATTAATAAGAATTATTTTTATTTGAAATAGGTGAAGATGCAGTTGCGGAACTTCATACAATATGTTGGGGTGCCAAAATTTTATTTAAATTATTTTTTGGTTTATTTTTTTGTCTAAAAATATCATATTGGTCCTCTAGTGTTTTTTAGTTTTAATTTGGTCTGAATTTTATAAAAATTAATGCAATTTTATCTTTTTTGTTAAAATTTTTTCAAGCGGAACAAGAATTTTTCATCAAAATTGATACTACGATTATGCCAATTACACCAACAAAGCAAATCATTCACAACTTCAATTTTGATGAAAAATTATTGATTTGATTTAATAAATTTAACGAAAAAGGACAAAATTACATAATTTTTTAAAATTCGAACCAAATTGAGATTAAAAAAACTAGATGACCAACTTAATATTTTTGAACGAAAATAGGAATCAAAAAAGTAATCCTAAAATTTTTATATAAACTAGTCAAAACATTGTATTTACTTTTTTTATGATAATAAAAAATAATAAAATTACAATAATTATTATTATAATTATAAAATTAGATATAAATAATTTTTATAATTTTAGTATAATTAATGGTTAAATTTTAAAAAATAAAAAATGATTAAATTAAACAAATAACCATTTAAAAAATAATATTAATAAAATAATTATTTTTATTTAAAAAATGTTTAAAAAATTAAATTAAAAATAAATGTGAAAAAGAAAACCTTTTCTTATGTATAAATATAAATGTGTAAATATTTATTAAAATATTAAATTTGAAAAAAATTATTTAAAATTATATATTAAATTAAATGTAAAAAAAAATTGGAGTGGGGCCATGGCCCCCTTGGTCTCATCGTAGTTCCACCTCTGTGAAGATGCCTTTTTATTTTCTTATGTCGCATATTTTCCATTTTAAAAATATAAATTATTTTGTAACATTTCAAAAACATAAAATATAAATAATATACAAGTATTGTATAAGTTTTGTTTAAACATTTGCACGTTTCTACATATAAAATATTGAAATTCAGAAGAAATTTTGTTGGAAAGTTAATAAATGAGACAACTCATGTGCCTTGATGTCTCTACATCCGAAATATTATTTGTTTTCCCTTCAAAGCACAATCACAGAAATGTTGGTAAATAATTATAAGATTTTGATAAACAATTTATAGGATGTAATGTTTTGCAATTTACTTAATTTATAGAATATTCAATTCAAAATATTTTAAAACAATTTTACTATAGAATAAACGGAAAACTTACTCCTTTTAAAAATATAATAAAATAAAAAAATCATATTTATAAATACAAATCAAATAGTTAATATAAGAATATTTATAAAATAATGAATCATATACATATATTAATCATATCAATCATGTGAGTAATGATATCAATTTAATGAACAATCATTAATTCATAATGAAATTTAATATATGTCTCATCAAGAAAATATTATATATATATAAATTTAAAATTAACTTAATAGTACTTCCTACATTGATTATTTTTTCTTCATCTTAAAAACTAAACTAACTGAAATGCATAAAAGCACATGAAATAATAATGAAAAAGCTTCAATCCATAAGATATTGAGTATATTTTTTGGTTGCAGCTATCCAACAAAATTGAAACAGTTCTCAAGGTCTTCCAAAGATTTGGTTTGTGTTGGTCAAATCCTGGTGGGTCTTATAGTTTTTATTGTTAAAAAAAAATTATGTTACAATTTAATCTCAATTCATTTTCTACAGTGGGGTTCTATGTTATTGTAACACTTGTCGGTGTATTTATTTTTTATTTTTTTATATTTTTATGCAATTTGGTGGTTTTTCATTACAAATAATAGAAATAATAAATAAACACGTTGTATTACTCACTATCACATTCTTTCAATTTCCACACTCAAATGTCTATTCGAGACTAGTTCTATTATATTGATAATAGAATATATATTTTTTCACAATATCAACTTTTTAAATATGAAATATAAATTATGAGTGAAAGTATTAATGATAAGATGTTGTTAGTTACTTTTTTTAATTTTATGGAAATAGGTTCAATAATAATGGAAAGCAGGTTACATAAAAATAATATAAAAAAGTCACATTCAAATTATGGTCGTTGAAATGTTGTATAACGCATTCGTACAGTGCAAATAATGACATTTATAGGTGTTGTATTTCACATGACAATTCTTTAAAAATAAACAAATTAAGACGGTTTTCACCGTCATTGTTTACACACAAAATACAGCGGTTTGAAATGTCATTATTTTCACAATACATTTAATAGCGGGTATTGCGGCATTTTGTCCAAAATCGTCATACTACTCATTGTGGCAGCAGGATATATGACGGTACCTATACCCGTTATACGCACAAAATATGACAGTCAAAACCACCATTTTATACCCCAAATAACTGTTGTATTTAACAATTATTTTTTGTAGTGCAACAATAATACTAATTCTAAAATTGAGAAGTGATTTAAAAGTAATCCTCATTTCTATAACTATATAGTTGAAGTAGCAATACCTAATTTGTTCTAGATTTTATTGTTTTTGGTTGTTGGATTATATGATGTAAAAGATGAATGATGTGAATATGTGACACCACAATAATAGCAAAAAGTTTTTTTTTTTTTTATGTGAGCTGTGTCATATATGTTAATAATGTCCATCCAATATGAAAGTACATGTAGGAAAAACATACATGCGTATAATTTCCGTATAAAGAAACATATAAGAATTAATGAAACTAATTTTTCAATAGTACGTTCAACCAAACATTTTGATCCTTATAAATTTCACCCATTAAAGTTTGATTTGTTAGCATCATAGCAAAATAAAAGTTAATTTTAAGCATACAAAATAAAAGTTAATTTCATTTTTTTTTCTCTCCTAAAAGTTTTATAGAAAAAATCGACCAAACATATATTTAATTTCACACAGAAAATATCTAGATTCAAAAGGATATTTATATTTAATGCTTTAGCATATTTTAGATACATATGTTTTGATAGAAATAATACATATATAGTAACGCATTTACTATTGTTGTTATTTATTCTGATATAAAATCTTACTAAAATAATTGATTAGGATTAATTATTACATCTTATTCGAATATAAAGTATTATGCATTTTTTTTATAATAAAGTTGCACTGACTTATATCCAGGATCAGAAATAATTTAATCTAGCAAACGAATAGTTGTAGACTACACGAGGATAAAGAAGCACACCTCCTAATCTTGTTAAAAATATTACTAGGTATATAAACAAATTTTATTTTGTCTCCCTTAAATTTATATATTTCACTACTAAAAAAACTCATATTTCCTACCAATTTTGCTTTAAAATTTTTTTCGTAAAAAATAGTTACAAATTTTGTTGCGAAAAAAGTTTGCAAGAAATTGCTACCAATTTTCTTACAAAATATTTTGTATAAAACACTTTTCACAACAAATTTTGTAAGAAATACTTGCAAATTTTATAATTTTGTAAGAAATGATTACCCACGAAAAAATTATCTGACAATTAAAATTCTTAGAAAAAATGGCAGAAAAAAAATCTTTTCTTACAAATTTATTTAAAAAATTTGCAAGAAAAATTCCATGTAATATAGGAATTTCTAGTAGTATTTGTTTCTGCTCAACATATTGCCAACACTAACTTAAAGTTTTATATTCGTCACTAAGTATATGGATTGTTGGTACATGTTAGGTTTCCTTGGTACACCCTTTCCTAATCAAGGATGATACATATCATTATTTTAAAGCAAAATATAGGGTAAATTTATTTGGTTGGGTCATGTACCAATGCACAAAAATATGCTTAAGTAGTAGAACATCATCAAATATTGCTACAAATAAAATGCTTTTAAATATATAATTTTTTAAAAAATATATGTCCTTGTTCTATACATAGTGTGATAACCTAATCACATATATAAAAAAGACATATATACCTATCATTTTCACTAGTGGTTTGTAGCTATCACCAACACATCTCCATCATATTTAAAAGTACAATGCAAACCCTTAACAATGACCAAGTGTTTTGATTTGTAGACAAATTGATTCATGTGTATCTTGATAAGATATGTTTTATTTATGTTTGTCCTACAAAATAAACATTCTTTGAGATTTAAGAATTGTAAACTTAGGGTTTGAGACAACATCTTAGATATATATTTGAGAAATTGATTAGGAAGTTGGAGTTAGATAAATATATGTTTGGTTAATGCACAACTTTTTGTTTTATAAGGTGTTGATTCTTTAAATTTATATATGATACCTTTTCTTAACCAATAATGCTCTGAAAGTATTACTATTAGTCCATCCTTAATTAAACATATATAAAATATTGAAAAACGTTTTTTAAATTTATTTAATAATATTAACTTGTTTCCAGTTGTCATATACTTTTCAAAATCACCTAAAATACGGTGAAAAAAAAAATAATAGCAGGAAGCTTTAATCTCAAAATCTCCAAAACAAAACGCTTTAATTTAATTTATTTGTATTTTGCTATGAATAAACTACTATTTTTTTCTATTTTTTTTTTTAATTAGTGAGAGATTAACTACAAATATATGTTTTGGTAAATTTTTAGTTAGTTTACTACGAACCAGCTACAATTTTATTCATTCGCTATTTTTTCATAAATTAGTGAAAGATTAATTACAAATATATGTTTTGATAGATCTGTAGCTATTTTGCTAATGTTCATGTACTTATGCTCCAAACTAAGTGGAAGCCTATTCAACATCCAAGTGAGTTTACACACATGATTAAAAGAAGAATAGGTTTTGGTGATTTTTTAGGTTAAACTTTACCAAACCTACACAAAGATGCCAAGCATATAGTAGACATACACAATAATTTTCTAATAATTTAATAGGCACCATTTACTATTGCACACCCTATGTATCTACCCACTAGTTCACTCCATTTTAACACTACAATATGCTATATTGTTCATTTATGAACTAACTTGTGAATAAACAACAATATGTAACATGGATGTAACAAAAAGTTGAGATTCTATTCCTTTGAAGAGAACCGAATACATAATCATTAGAGAAAAGAACATTCATAACTCAATCTCCAAAACTTAATCATCAACAATGTTGAAACTTAAATCACAAAAAATCCATTTTGCTTCCCACAACTATCCACATGCATGTGCCTCCCATTGAGAAGAACAATAGCTATTAGTAAAAAAAACAAAGGAAGAAAAGCTTACTTAGAGCAAAAAATCCCAAGATGAAAACTCTACAAAATCTCTATAGCTTGTAAAATGAAGGGCACGAGATGAGGAGGTTTTTTATTTTCACTTCTATGAAGAGAAGAATCAATGAAGATGGTGAGGAAGAGTGAAAAAGAAGGGAATGAATGTATGAGATTTTGAGAAAGAAAGAAAAGAATTTAAAAGATTTCTATTGGAACCCCAAGTACTCTAAAATTAGGGGCTTTCTTCCTGCACCTCCAAGTATTTCTTTAGCACCTCCAAAAATTTCTAAAATTCCAAAAATACCCTTTGACCATTTGAGCGAAGTCACGTAGATCACACCCCCAAAATTGTTTTCAGATGTCGGCTTCCAGTGAAAAATACTTCCGAAAGTCAAAATATATAACCGGAAGTCGATTTCCGGAAGCTAAAATATATAACCGAAGTTGACTTCCAGAAGTCAAAATATATAAATCGACTTCCGGAAGTCAAAATATATAAGTTGACTTCCAGAAGTGAAAATATATAACTGGAAATCGACTTCTGGAAGTCAAATATATCATCGAAAATCAACTTACGAAAATCAAATATATCATCGAAAGTCGACTTCCAAAAGTTAAAATATATTACCAGAAGTCGACGTAAAATTAACTCTCACCATTCTTAAACAAGAACAAATGTAAAGCCAACCTGATCCAATAGCCCGCAACGTATATTAGTCAAAAGATACTAATATTTTTTTTAAGATTATACTAATATTTCTATATTTTCTTATAAGAGATATTTCATGGTATTAGTTATTTATGAAATAAAATAATTAAGGTTATTTTAGTCAAAAGTAATGAAGGCAAATGATTGATTAGAAAAACGATAAACAAATTTGAATTTTTTTTAAGATAATATCTTATAATTAAGGAGTGATGTATAGCAACACAATACTTGTATTTACGCAAACTGTGTAAATTAAGATATTTGAGCCCACAATAATGAATGATTAAATAAAAATAATCTTGAATGTTTAAATACATCATTGGGTGTTTAAATGCATATTACTTAATTAATGAGCACCAATGTTCATGTACTATGCTCCAAACTAAGTGGAATCCTATTCAACAACACTAATTTCCTCCAAATGGGTTTACAAGCACGATTAAAAGGAGAATAGGTTTTGGTGATTTTTTAGGATAAACTTTACTGAACCTATACAAAGATGACAACCATATACTAGACATCCACTGGTGCAGAATTCCCATTTTACCTCGCCTTATATGCCTCGGTTGGCCAGGAACCGAAACATATAATGGCACGGTGGTATTTTTGCAATTAGAGCCAAGTTTTAGGCCTCGGTTCTCCAAATACCCGAAGTCAAAAAGGGGTATAGGCCCCGGTTCGCTCAAAACCGATGCCAAACAGGGGTATAGGCTTCGTCCAGTAGGACCCGAAGCCAAAAAGTGGCTGGACGTCAGGGGTATAGGCCTCGGTCCAAGGAGACCCGGTGCCAAAAAGGGTTCAATGGCTTCGGTTCCTCTAACAACTGAAGCCATAGGGTTTATTTAGGGTTTGAAATTCGCGAACCCTTCTTCTTCCCCGCGCCAACGCCTCTGCAACTCCTTCCACTCTCTCTCTCTCTCTCTCTCTCTCTCTCTCTCTCTCTCTCTCTCTCTCTCTCTCTCTCTCTCTCCGCTGCACCCACTGCCACCACACCCTCCGGCCACCGTCGACCTCCTCCGGCCAGTGCAACCACCACGCGAGCGAGCGCCCTCCATTTCGCGTCTCTCTCTGTCGCTCTCTCTCGCGCGCGCTCTCTCTCTCTCTCCGCTGCACCCACTGTCACCACACCCTCCGGCCACCGTCGACCACCTCCGGCCACCTCCGGCCAGTGCAACCACCACGCGAGCGAGCCCCCTCCATTTCGTGTCTCTCTCTATCGCTCTCTCTCTCGCGCGGTCTCTCTCTCGCACGCTTTCTCTCTCTCTCCGCTGCACCCACTGCCATCACACCCTCCGGCCACCATCGACCACCTCCGGCCACCTGTGACCACTTCTCGGTCTTTTTTCGACCATATATATAAAACAAAAAATTTATTTAAAAAAAAGCAGTGGAATATGCCTCGGTTCTTACCAAGATCGAGGCAAAAAACTCACATATGGCCTCGGTTCTAACCATAACCGAGGCCAAAAAGTCTGCGAAAATTTGAATTAAAAAAAAATATTTTTCACCTATGGCCTCGGTCCTATCTGACCCGAGGCAAAAAACTGTGTATATGGCACCGATTTTAAACAACCAAGGCATAAAACTGGGTCTATGGCTTCAGGTGATAACTGAGGCCAAAATGTGTACCTTTTGGCCTCGCCCCAATATGCCTCGGTTCCAGACCCGAGGCAAAATGTGAAAAATAACCGGGGCAGAAAGCCCTTACTGCACTAGTGATCACACACAATAATTTTCTAATAATTTAATAGGCACCATTTATTAATGGGTTAAATATGTTTTTGTCTATTAATTTTCAATGAATTTTGGAATTAATACATTTCGAAACTCTGGACCAATTTAATCCTTCATCTTTTAAAACACGTGGATTTAGTCATTTTAATCAAATTTAGTTAGATTTATTTGATGTTTCGTATGCATTTCAGGATTGTATTTAAATTGTTTATACTGTTTGACACATTTTTGCTTTAATGTTAAGTCAAATACTATTATAAAATGTACTTTAATGTTTCTTCAGAATTTTGAATCGGTATTTTGTCATTTGGATCTTCATCTACTGCCACATTAATAATAACAATAATAATATATAATAATAATAATACAAATACTAATAGTTAAGAATACATATAATGATAATAGTAATAATAATAATATTTATATAAATACTAATAGTTATAAATAATAATACTAATATTTTCACTACTAAAAATTTTCATATTACATGAGAATTTCTTGAAAATTTGTTAAAAAAAATTATAAAAAAGGATTTTTTTACTATTTTTGTTAAGAATCTTAATTGACAGGTAATTTCTTCATGGATAATTATTTCCTACAAAATTATAAAATTTGTAAGTATTTCCTACAAAATTTGTTGCGAAAAGTGTTTCATACAAAATATTTTACAATAAGTTGGCAACAATTTCCTATATTTTTTTTTTAATAACAAAATTTGTAAGTATTTCCTAAAAAAAAAAATCAAAACAAAATTAGTAGGAAATATAAGTTTTTTTAGTAATGTTTCACTATTAATCTACGTATTAATTTTCATATATTATAATTAATAATAATAATAATAATAATAATAATAATGCAAGCTTGTATGTTTTGTACACAAAAATAAAAAATAAGAAACATGGCACATTTACTACAATACACTCAAAAAAACGAAAAAAAACCAGAAAAGTTATTTTATTTTTTACCAATTTGAGTAAGCACCAATTAATAAAACTACTTTTCTCATAAGCTTACTATTTTTAAAGAAAGATTATACTTTGACTTTCAATTTTTGACTCTTATCCTTTATTTCTTTACGTGATTTAGTGTAAATTATTAATTCTTTCAAAAGAAAAGATAATAGTATATTAATCAATGATCCACGATGAACCATATCATTAATAAAAAATAGGAGTCAAAAAATAGAAATTATAGTAACATTATCGTTTTTCAAATTTGCATATTCTCATTTCGTATTTATCCCAAATCTCCTCTTCTACTTCTCCCTCACAAACCTAATATTCAAACCACGCGTACTTCTCTACCATGCGTCTTCTTTCTTCTCTTTCAAACCACATTGTATTACTCACTATCACATTCTTTCAATTTCCACACTCAAATGTCTTCGACACTAGTTCTATTATATTTATAATAGAATATATATTTTTTGAACAGTAATACTAATTTTAAAATTGAGAAGTGATTTAAAAAGTAATCCTCATTTCCATAACTATATAGTTGAAGTAGCAATACCTAATTTTTTTTTCTAGATTTTACTGTTTTTGGTTGTTCGATTATATGATGTAAAAGATGGATGGTGTGAATATGTGACACCCCAATAATAGTAGCCAACACTTTTTTTTCTTTTTTATGTGAGCTGTGTCATATATGTTAATAATGTCCAAAAGAGAGAGTCCCTGTAGAAAAATTAAACATGCTAATTTCCGTATAAAGAAACATATAATTAATGAAACTAATTTTTCAATTGTACGTTCAATCAAACTTTTGATCCTTATAAATTTTACCCATTAAAGTTTGATTTGCTAGCATCATAGCAACCCTTCAAATTAATTTTAAGCATACAAAATAAAAATTAATTTCAAAATTGTTTATATCTTGTAAAACTTTTATAGAAAGATTCGACCAAACATACATTTAATTTCACACATAAAATATTTAGATATAGAAATATAAACTTGTGAGGGAGTTTGAACTACCAAGGATGAAACAGTACTTAACAATTAAGAAATACTCAAACAAATTATTGGAAAAGTCAAAAGATTTGTATATAATTACTTTAATAGAGGTAATACATATCTTGCAAGCACAATCATGTGGTTGCAAGATAATAAAACCACAAAAATAATGTTTTCATAGTTAAGAACCACAAAAAGGACCAAATAAAACCAAACAAATAACACACAAGTTTTTTTTTTTTTTTTTTTTTTTTTTTTTCCCTTATTGTAAGAAAAATAATCACCAACCTAACAAGTGTTGGTGGATACTAGATGCAAAATGAGACAAATGTAATCAATTGTGCGTGGGACTAGAAATTAATGAGCGGTCCGTTAGCGGCCAGATAATGGGTGAAACAGAATGTCCAAAAAATCTCGCTAGGATAGGCTTTATTTTAAACAAGGGCTTTGATACCATGTTAGAAGTGAGTTTTAAGCCTAACTCAACCCTACAAAACCAGCTTGTAAGGTGAGGTTTGCAACTCATTTATATACTATAAAATTGCCTTATCTCTAGTCGATGAGGGACTTTCAACACATATGACTCATGATCGGACACTTTTCAAAAAAAAAAAAATCAAAAAATCAAATATTTTCGAAGAAAGAATTGATAAAGTACCTTGGTGTCAGTTGATCATATAAATGGAACTCCTACATCCAAACAAGAACAAATACATGATAATTGAAAAGTAAAATTGATATTAGTTGGTTGTATAAGCATATGGAAGATTTGTTTTAATGTCTCATCCTACTTAAAAACCATAAAATATGATACTTAGATAAATAAAACTGAAATTCAATTTCAATAATGAAGTGTTAGTAGTTATAAAGTACATTTAACTTTTCATTCACCTTACTTGCCGTGCATAAAAGCAGTATATATATTAGGTAATTGAGGGGTTATTTGATTGAAGTTTCTCTTACTACTTTCAAAAGAGATATATAAATGCAAAAAAACCTTATTAAAAGTGAAAACAACAAGAAAAATATAGTACTTGAGATAATACAAATAAAATTCAATTTCAATAATGAATTGTTATTAATTGGTTCTACAAGTACTGAGAATCTTCTCTACTGTCAGCTCATCCAAATCACCGAACTCCTACATTCAAACAATAAAAATATGGTAATTGAAAAGTAAAATTGAATTCAATTTCTATAATAAATTGTTAAAAGCAATGAAATATGGTACTTGATAAATAAAAGTGAAATTCAATTTCAACAATAATGAATTGTTACTAGTTATAAAATACATTTAACTTTTCATTCATCTTAGCTGCACGAGTTTTAAGACCCTAAATCCACCGAGTAAGTAAATTTTAAGTTTAATTCAATTTATAAAAATAATTAATAAAATAAAATTACACTTTTTTTATATATTTTAATATTATATTAAAAATAAATTTTAAACTTAATTTAATTTTAAAAAATAAAAAATCGTCTTGAAGGTAAAGAGTATTAGTACCTACCCTTGATTTCTTTGATTTCGTCTTCATCGAACTTCTCCATTCTTTGTATCTGAATTTCTGGCGAAACTTGAAGAAGGGACATAGCTGCTGAACTGCTCTGTTCGGTTTCTTGCGTTTCACTCAGGTACCTCAAATTTTCACAACCTAAAATCGCTTCTTGCTTCTGCACAAGATTTAGAGAAGAGACACACTAATTTGCTTAAACCGCGTTAACGATTCAGTGATAGAAAACTTCACACAATTGTTAAACTTTTTGTTTTACTTTTATGTGTTGACCTAACAGTACCACCATTTTACTGAATTACAGTGGCGGTTTCAGGGACTATTATTGTTGTCCACAATATCATGTAAATTCTTTTACCCAGGATTAACTTTTCCAACGCGGAATTTCACTTTTTACTTCACGAAAGCTGTGGGAAATGAATAATTGTTTGGAAACCAGGGTTTGGTTTCAACGTTCACAAATAATCGAGTTGAACCAAATACGCTGTACTCGTGAGAAGCTAAACCCTAAACACTACGCAGTGTACCAAATCATGAACTCCTTCTCCTCCGTAAGTTGTTTATGCTTGATTTTTGGCTCAACTGTATCGTGATCATGTTCAGTTCTTAATGTTTTCTTAACCATTCTTCATAAACCACCCATCCATCGGTTTATTATTAGTTTACTTTTCTATCAATTTTGGGGAATCTTGATTTCATACGCCAAAGTCAGCCTTTTAAATGTTTCAATTAATGTTTTTGAAATTGGAACTTGGAAATATTCTTGCAAAAGCCTTTACAAGAAGTTTGAAGATCAACAAAAGGGAGAAGCATGCAAATAATGAGAAAGGCAAGCTTTCTGAATCACTAAGACGAATATACAGTTCAAGTGTAAGTTGGTTTCTTTAATTATGCTAAAAATAGTAAATTAATTGCACAGCAAGATGGATCAGGTTAAAGATATGTGGCACTGTTAATGGTGTTGGGGAAGTACCTAGCAGAATAGGAATGAAGCATTTCCTCAGTAGTTGTGGTGAGAAAAGAAGAACAGCAGAAATGACGGGAAGAGCGGCATCATGGTGGGCGACCTTTGGGTTTTTTCTGTGTTCATTGTCACTGAAATACAGCAAACCAGTTCTCCAAGCACAACAACCACCCCATTCACTTTGGCTTTCCATCATAACAATGTTGAGCTTTACTTTGTTTGCATGTGCTGCTACTGTTATGCTTCTTGTTGGAGCAAGGTTCACTCACATGCAGATAATTGTAATGCTCATTGCATTCTTCTCTCTGCTGTTGGCTTAACATGTGCACAAGTAGTATCGTGTTTTTTACATAATTTCATTTGCAAAACAAGTTTGTAACATATGTTTGAGTGTGGTGCATATCAGTATCAGATATTAATCAGATATTAAGAAAGCTTCTCTCTCTATATTTTGTCTACTGAATATTTTTCTAATTATACTTTAACATATATAGTTTTTGTTTAGACACAAAAAACAGTCAAACATACATTCAAAACTCAGTAGTGATTCATCCATGGTAGTACTTGTGATTTGAGATAAATTGTCAAAGTCTGTATAGTTGACCCAATTGCACTGCATACAGGGTATAGCTTATATATATATATGGTACTAATGTTGAGGAGTAGAATTGCTTGAAAAGATCTTGGAAATGTATTTCATTTTTTTTTATCATATTTGGATCTCCCTCCATTACCCCATTTTCTCCAATGAAGCTGATCAAAGGATAGGGGAATGAATGAAAACAACCCATCTTTGCCTGTTAGTCACAATTGAAACAGATTGTTGAGTGAAAATTTTAATGGAATAATAGATGTCTTTTCTATGAAATTTCATATGCAGATATAACAATTTTCTCATGGTGAACTAAACATAATAAAATAAATTTACTCATGCAAGTATTCAAAAGATTTGGAAAAATTGCTCATATCGGCTGTTATTGTTTTTTTCTGATATTTGATTAAGAAAAACTTACAAATGCAAACTTTAATTAAAGCAGGCTTAACTAGTATAAATAAAATGTAAAAATCATTAAAGTGTAGTCTCTGTTTTTATTGCTTTATCAAATTCTTAATAATATTTGTATTCACTCCTCTTCGATTTACTCGCACAGTTGTACGTAAAGATTAGTACATTCATATCATAAGCGATACTTTTGGAGTATTCTAATCCATATATACAGTTGTGTAAACGACAACATGAATATAATACAAAGATCTATACAAAATACAATTTGTTGGATACTCTTCGCTTTTGTATCCTCACCAGAATTAGCTCTAAAAACCATTTGTATGTATTTCATCCATACAACTTCATGCCTTCTCCCTACTCTACTCTGTGTGCTTCATCTATCTGCATAATTGCTTTTGTAAAACTGCAGCAAAACCATATTTGTGTTGCAGAATAGATGCTACTGCAACACATTACTTCACCCTATTCGTATTTCTCCACATACCATTACTTCACGTTCTTCATGTTGATATGTCCATGCGCGCTACGTACCTACCCTGTTTATAACCTGTTTCCGTCTTGCGTAATGAACCATACCTATATTCCTACCTTAGAACCATTCTCTTGATATTTATTCTTATTCTAAACTCAAAGTCCATTGACATAACATTGTTAGCTTGAATAACCGTATACAAAGAATTGTCTGTTTTGAATCTTTGATCTTTGTTTTTGAAAGACATCTCACATAGTTAAAAGAATAAAGTGTATTTAAGTTATTATTGACCTCGATTCTAAATAATATAAAACCATTTGGATTTGGATGTATCCGAATAATCCTTTAGTCGAAATATAAGAGAACAAGAGTTATTTGGAATCACTTTTTCATCCTCTAATCAAGAATTAAGAAAACAAGAGTTTCAATTTCCTTATAGAACAAAGATTTATGTTTAAAACCTCATTTTCATCTCCACATAAGACATACTACGTTGACCTCAAATAACAGTTTTTATTTACTGGCAATTGTCATCCTAATACAAATAATCCTTGTATTATTTTCATCACACTCTGATCCCAACCACCTAACTTTATATATATATGCTTCCATGTGAAGTTGTTTATCTTCTTCCAAATTGTCTTTTAAAGAAAATCTTTTTCTTCCTCTCTAGTGCAAACCCAAATACTTGGCCTAATCTACACTTCGAAATGGTTATTGCTTATTGCACTCCAACAATTACTAATTGCATCCCTAGAATAATAGAAAAAGACTCAAACATCTTTCACCACTACACCACATCACCATTGTTGTTATCATCACGGTTGTTGTATAGGATTAAGAAGAAAAAGAGAGTGTTCTTGAATCAACAAAAGAGAATCGAACACATAGAAATAGATTGTCACATTGTGAGCACTACTAGAAATTTTTATATTTCATGCAAATTTTCTTGCAGAATTTTTACAAAAATTTGCAGGAAATGTTTTTCTTGCCATTTTTCTTACAAATTTTGATTGATAGGTAATATCTTTGTGGGTAATTAATTATCGTGGAATTTAAAATTCGCGTGAAATTTCTTGCAAATGTTTTTACAAAAACTATTCACAACAAATTTCTTACAAAATAAAATTCGCAGCTACTTTTCTTGCAAAAAAATCAATTTAAAAAATGGCAAGTACTTTTTCCAAAAATTTAAATTTTACAAGTAATTTTCTTCGAGTTTTCAAATTCTCAAATAATTTCTTGCAATAAGATTCGCAAGTAATATTTTCTGTGAAAATAATTTGTAAGAATGTCTTTTCTACAAATATTTTCACAACAAATTCCGTAAAAAAAATTTTAAAAAATATATAATTTTTTATTTTTATATTATTTTTAAATGACAAAACAACTTATAAATGACTCATGTTTAGTAATTTTTATAGATGAGTTATGTTTAATTATTTTTATATCGGCTAACTTAAATTAAATAATCCTTAATTTTAACATTTATTATTTATGAGAAACAAACACATTAAACAAGTTATACATTTCTTTTATTCCAAATATAGTTATTTCTATAACTTTTTGTCTAACATTTTTTGTAACTACTTCTGCAATATAAGAGATGTTCAGAAAGGAATGTAACTCATCGTAACACAGTTTCTGTATCATCCAACAAATTATCATATATAATCAATTTTTTAATTATAATTTCTTACTGATTAACACTATAAACAACTTTTTTATATTAAGAGTACATAGTAATTAGACTCTAATTGTAAATAAATCTAACATAAATTATATATTAAGAATACATAGTAATGCGAGTTTTGTCTTCATTTCGAACATAGCTCCCTCCAAGTGTTTGAACCAGATTTGCATTCTTCTATGTGACCATTCGTGCCCTTCCAATAGCAGCAGACCTACTTTCCTCTTGGGAGCATTGTAGAGTGAGCAAAGTCATGAAGAAGGAGTGAAAGTAAACACAAGCAGATTAACATAAATTAATAAATCAAAAGAAATATTTTCTCTTGCACTACAACATCAAAATGAGTCTCCCAATTCCTATCTGAAACCTATTAATGTAGAACATAAGGATTGATTATTACCCGTCAGATAATATATGGATAAATTTTTTCATAAACATTGTAAGAGAAGAAAATAAGAAAAATTTCTAAGCAATAGCTAGTAAAAAAATTTATCATTAATGCATCAATAACAATATAAATGTCTCCAGTATATGCAAAATCAATCAACACTTGACACTTGGCTCTATTTTAGAGAGATATCTCCTTTTTTCTGGCTTTTATTTCTCTTACATTCTACAGATTAGATTCAATGATGTCTAAATCTACTTATATTCTCTGCCATAGTGATTATATCAAGCATTCATGTTTTATCAACATTACAATTATTGCATAAACATCACATAAACATTTTATACTTCCTTGGCTAATTAAAACATGTAATTCAGAATCATAAAGGAAATAGTGTATACACAAAGAAACTGTGTGTTAATCATTGCATGACTGATTATGTGAAATGTAGGCTCTACTGACTTAAGGTTACCACTGGATGTGAATCACATAAAGATTAAAGAGTATTGTAGATTTTGCTACATGAGACAAATTCTGTACTTTGAATAATTATCGTAAAATAGTAAGAGGAATCAAAATTAGTTGCCAAACCACATCTCGCTTCATAGTTGCATATGAAACTTAATGCAACAAAAATGTTTGAAATTCAGTGTAGCAAAAACAGCCTTCCTCGCACCATAATATGAGTATCCCTTGACATTGTTTCTGTTGACTCTTCCCAAATACTGTAAAATTGAGCACGACATTAGTCATAATCAAAGGCTCAAATACTCTAACATACTCTGCCACTAATTCAAATCGGCTAGGAATGCACTGAAGCTTAGTATGTTTGAATGACAGGATCTTCAAACCAACAAGTATAAAAAAACAAAAAAAATTTAAAAAGGAACCAAAATTTTCCACCATCTCTCAAGATCCTCCTAGCTTCTCTCTCCTTTCCCATAAACACACTACTCTTCGGCACAATCTCAATGGTCACCGACGGCAACCCTTGCAAACAATTACAATTCAACCACAGGAGGCAAACAACTAATCACCAACTAACACTCTTGTACATAAACCGAAGAAATCCATTGGATTAATTAACAAACATGCAATTACTAATTAACATCAAAACCTTAAGATCGCAACGAGCATAGAATAATCTGGTAAATTCGCAAAAGATCTAAACTCTGCAACACGGAACACAATAATTAAACGAAACAAAATATAAAATTATCCAAAAATAAGAAATACGACGAAGTCCAACGGTGAATCTGAAGCTTCGTATTTTAATCGGAGGCGAAGAGAGGGAATTGGATCGGAGGAAAGTAAGTTACCTTAATATCTGGACGATCCTTGAGGAGAATGTCGTGGTTGCGTTCCTCGGGAAGAGCTCGTACCAGAGGCCAAAAGAGTCTTCCTGATCGAAGTCTTTGAGTCTCTCGAGCAGAGCTTGCAGCTGCAGAGAAAACGTCGTTGCCTTTGAATCCCACCGACTATTCCCTCATTTCTCAATCACTCTCACATGCTATCTCTCAATTCCATTTGAATTCAGATCTCTATATTCCATTTCGATTCAGAGCTGAATTGTGAAGAGAATGAGTAAGTGAGGTCAAGTGTTGCTGTTATAGTTGGTTTGTTACCCAAAAAAACAAAATAATCGATCATTTAATTTATTTTGTTGAGAAAAAATATCATAGGAAGACGATAGATTTCCTGCAAATTCTAAAATACCATAAAACTTATTTACGAATTTATTTTTCTAAGAAAATATGCATGAAAAAACTTAAAAAATCTGCTGCTTTTCCTGCTCTTTTTTAATTCCCAAAATAAAATAAATAAATAATAAGTAAACTACAACAAGTTTTGTAAGAATTTTTGTAAAATATTTTTGCCTCAAATTAATACTCATATCAAAATTTATAAATATTTTCTGAGTAAAAATTTTCTAAAAAAAATTGACAAGTAATATGAATATTTTAAATAGTGAAGTTCCTGCAAAAGAAAATTAGTACTTTCCTGCCAAATTTTATAAAACATTTAACTTTTTCTTACTAATTTAAATTTGCAGAAAAATTTGCAATAAATATAAATTTTTTATATGAAATTTTTTAGAAATTTAAATTTGCAGGAAAAAATCATATAATAATAAATTCATAACAAATTTTGCATGAAATTCATGTAAAAAAAAGTTGCAATAAATTTGGCAGGTAATTAATAAATTTGTAGTAGTGGAGGGAGAAAATCAACAATGGTTTATTGAAGTTGTTGCCCATATCCACCAAATCTCAACTTGCTAACGATCTAACTAAGTCTCTACCTCTATGGATTTCAACAATATATGTTCAAAGCTCCTTCTTTTTCCTGAAAATATTTGAATATCTTCTACATTTTTCATCCATAACATGTTTGTAACATCTCATTTTAATAGTATAATACTACTAAAATAAAAATTTTATTATGAATATTCTGAAAGCAAATAATTTAATGTATGTGGTATATTAGTACAGTCATATAAGATAGGACAACAATAATATCACACACATACATTTTCAAACTACTATACTATCCTTCTATTACTAATATACTTAACAGGATCTAATCTCGCTCGACCACCCATACTGATGGCGCCTCAACTACAAGAGGTACCACTACACCTGCATCTTCATCTACTTACACCAATAAGGTGATCATTGCAAAAGAAAACAGACAACACAGAGAAAAGAACACAAAAGAAAGGTAAGATAATTGAATAAATTATACAAAAGCACTTTAAAACATTTCATATGCATATAAGTTTTTATGTCAAAAATATACAACACAATCACTCAACATGTCATATTATAAACCATACTCTTATAGACTCAATATTGTCAGACTAGTGAAGTCATGCACCTATGGTGATATAACATGCTCTATCGAGCTACCACATACAAGGTTAATCCCTTTCACAATCATAAGAATAAGGGAATCATCCTTATGACAAGACATTCTGCTATTCTTACCACCTAACCATTCTCCTCTACATGAGTTTGAATAACTAGTAGAGTTCAAGATAGCTTCACAAAATGGAACAATATTGACTGTCAAGGCACACCCTAATGAAACACATCACCAATGTGATGCATCAACATCTCTTCCTCCATCAAGATCTCTCCCTTCACCAATAGCATATTTCAAAATATATCTAAAGCAAATACATTTTGAAAACGTGAATGCATCGACCTCTCTTCCTTCATCAAGAAATGACTTATTGTAATTTTCAAAATTCAAAATAGAAACCCCAACTCAATAAATGCATTCCACAAGAATAACGATCCATGAAATTTTCAACATTATATCCAAGTGAACTTAGGCATACCAGCTGTCAAAAATATTCATTGGTGTCTCATACTCATGAACAATGGTGGAACTACGTGTATATCAAGATATACAGGTTCACTCCATGGTTTTGTTAAAATTATTATTAAGTATTTGAAAAAAAAATTATTTTGTCTTCCTAATCTTATATTTTGAACCCATGGACGATACTCTATGGTAGACCTTTGTATAGTTGAGAGTGTACAAATACACTACTTGATTTACTCCCATTGACTTAGGCAGTGTTTGTTTCAGGGGTTAAACTATTGGTGATGATGGGTATCCATTCATTGAGGATGTTTGTTTCAAGTGGTTTGGATGGATATGTGAGAGTGAATATGGAGGGATGAGGGCAAGGATTCATCTTGGCATTTTGAAGATATATGAGTGGATGGACTATTCACTTTGAATATTTGACTAACATACCTTTTAATAATTGCATGTTATCAGTGAGGAGGAAACCCATAGGCATGACATATGTTTTCATTTTTATACTAAATAAAGAAAATAATTAATAAATTATTATCTTAAAAACAAAGAAAAAATAGATAAAATATAAGTACAATGCTAAATAGAAATTGAAATTTCAAAAAATAAAAATTAATAAACATCAGTTACAATTAAAAATAAACCAGAAGTGCACAAGCCATGTGACATCTGTTTGTACAATGAATCGGATGTCCACATCCAGATTCAACACATACCGGATGTCCACATTCGGTCTATAATAGCGAACACATTTTTACGAATGTCGACACCCAATTCTTCAATATAAATACTAGATGTCGACAACCGATACTTAGATGATTATTTCGTAAACACCCAGTTTTCCAATTTTGTTACCTTAGCAGCAAACAACAGTCACCCAACAAGCACAGTTAACAGACATTCAAAATAAGTGTAATGAAATACAAAATAGAACGAAGCAAATTTGGAGGTGTTTTTATGGAGAATAGAACGAAAGAAATTTTTGGTAGTGTAGGAGGTGTGAACTATTCAAAACGGAAGAAGTTTGAAGGTGTAATGTTTCCGTTAAAAATAAAGAGCGTAGTAACTTTTTTTTAATTACTCACACCAACTGAGTTAGCTAAGGTCATAATGGTAATAAATTATGACATGTGGGGATACATGAGAAATTATTTGGGATGTAAGGAGAAGCCCCATTTAGCGTACTACCAGCAGCCTAAAGGAAAAGTAGTCGAAAAACTATTATGGGAAGTTTTCAGAAAGAGTATTTACTTCTTCACGCCTACGATTTCTTTGCACATCCCTTCAAACTTTCGAAATTCATAAAAGTGACATCCAAATTACATGTTTTGGAAACTTTGCCAAACAAGCTTTTCGGAATTTTTGAAACAAGATTTCTAGAACAGATTTTCAGAAATAAAATTTTTGGAACACATGAAATATATTCCAGGACAAGCATTATGGAATGAAGTTTCCATGACAAACTTTCTAGAATGCATATAATGTCTTCCGGAACACTCCTACATGAAATATGTCCTGAAAAGAGCTTTCCAAATCATATGAAATACGTTCTGGAACACCTTTCCGAAATAAGTTTTTTTTCTGCATTTTTCCTATTCTTCCGCAATGCTCAGCTTTTCTTCTTATTCTTCCTCTACAACATCATTGACGATAGCAACAATGGTGATGTGGTATAATAGTGAAAGGTGCTTGAGTCCTTTTCTCTTATTCTAGGGATGCAGTTAGTAATTGTTAATCTCATACAAAAAGACATAGTTTAGAGTCAAAAATACACCTCCTTTTATCAATTTCATCCAAAAACAAAACCATGATTAATCGAAAATTCAAATCAGACAATCCCTACTATATGGTAATTCGTGCTAATCCATTTTATTGATACATGGTCGATTTTAAATAAGTTTTTATTATTTTTAACTTTGAAAAATTGTTTTTTGCCGAAACAATTAACACTTGAATGGTTAACATTATTCTATAAGATATATATGCACATTTGAAAAAAAATTATTTTTTTATATATTTAAGAATGCCAATTGATTTATCATTTTTCAAACCAATAATTTCTCTTAAAATATTTAATTAGGAAAATAAATCGAATTTTCTAGTTTACATATTTATATACTTCTATATGAAATAAAAATTATAACATACAAAACACTACTAAATATAAGTATATAAAACAAATGAGTTAAAACAATAAAATCTGATTCTAATTGTAAAAAAAGTAGACTAGATGGTATAGTTATAGTATCTTCAAGTCTCTTTCTCCTTTATGAGTCTCAACTTTTTCACATACCTACAAAGTTTATTTTAACGATTAATCATTAATAAAAATAATTTTAAAAAAATATTGTTTTTCTCAACTCGATAATAAGTCTTTTTGTACCTAAACTTTAATTATCCTTCCACAGAAAATTCAATTTTGAATTATGCTCCAATTAATCTATTATCCACCCAAAAGACTAAACCTGAATCTAATTAATAGTTTTTAAAAATAATTTCAGTTCTTCGTCAAGATATATACAAAAAAACTCTCGAAACTCGAACATAAAAAATACCAAAAAACAAAATTGGACAAAAGAAACACATTTCTAATTCCAATACAAATCCAAAACAGAATAAAAACAACAACACAAATAGAAGAAAAAAATATACTAAACAAAAAATGAGGATGAACAAAACTTGGTACACATGGCAATATGAGATTTAAGATATAATCTGTCAAAACTTTAAAAGAAAATAATATAATACATATTGATTATATAACAATAAAGATAATTAATTCATAAAAGAATTATAATTTACTAAATAAAAGTTTCAACTCATTAATTATCATGTTTAATACTAATAAAAAATTAAAAGACACAAATAATAATTTAATTAAATTATATTCTCAAACATAAAATTATAATTAATTTAATAGAGTTATTTTAGTAATAAAATATTTTTTTGAGACCTTTTCTTTCTCAAACATAATTTTATAATTAATTTAATATAGATATATTAGTACAATCCAATTTTATTTAAGTCTTTTTTCTTAAACGTAATTTTATAATTAATTTCATAGATAGATATTACTAGCAAAAAAAGTTGAGATCTTCTTATTCTGAAGACAAAACGTGACTGAAATAGTCATAGTTACTCTTCGGAACGGAATAGAAGAAGGGGAGAGATTCTCAAACCGAACTAGGAAACAGATCCAATGACTTCAAAAAAAATTGAACGCGGAGCCATATGAAGTGAAAATCTCATGTACGGTTCTGTAGAGTGGCAATAAGGGTGACTTATCTGTCAACTTTTCCACTATTACACCAAAAAAACTAAATTTTGCCTTACGTAAAGTTGCCAGAGTACGCTTAACCTCTGGATTTGAAATTACTGCTTATATACCCGATATTGGTCATAATTTACAAGAACATTGTGTAGTCCTAGTAAGAGGGGTCGAGGAACCCTAGATGTTGTCGGAGTAAAGGATCGTCAATAAAGGCGTTCTAGTGCGTTGTAGATTCTTTTCCAAGACTTGTATCATTTGAAAATGCCATGTGAATCGCTAGAAACATGTAAAGTGTTTGGCTAACCCAATAACGAATGTTTCGTAAGGGAACTGGAGCAGGCTACCATGAGACAAAAGATTTTCTTTCTAAAGAAATTCGATTCAGAACTATGATATGTTCAAGGTCCAATATGGAAAGAATTTTAAAGGTTTTCCTTGACTTTGTCCGTGTCAACAAACAATTCGAAATGTCTCGACTTTTTTAGAATAGGTCCGAGTCAAATAGCAATGATTCAAAGCACTTTACACTATTTTAGAAACCCAAGGACTCAATCGTATGGATATGTAAAATACAGGATTTCCTATCCTAGCAGGAAAAGGGGGGACGGATAGTCAATTTCAAGTGAGTAAACAAAATTGCATACTAGATATCAAAGATACATATAGAATTCTATGGAAAGCCGTATTTGATGAAAGTCGTATGTACGGCTTGGAGGGAGATCTTTCATATCTTTCGAGATCCACCCTACAATATGGTGCTAAAAAGCCAAAATAAATGATTTTAGCCCTTATAAAAGTTCTAAAAAAATGGATTTCTCCTTTCACGCTCATGTCACGGCGAGGTACTACAGAAGAAAAAACCACAAAATCTGATCCAATTTATCATAATTGATTAGTTAACACGTTGGTTAACCGTATTCTGAAACACGGAAAAAAATCATTGGCTTATCAAATTCTCTATCGAGCTATGAAAAAGATTCAATAAAAGACATAAACAAATCCACTATCTGTTTTACGTCAAGCAATACGTGGATTAACTCCTGATATAGCAGTAAAAGCAAGACGCGTAGGCGGATCAACTCATCAAGTTCCCGTTGAAATAGGATCTGCACAAGGAAAAACACTTGCCATTCGTTGGTTATTGGGGGCATTCCGAAAACGTCCGGGTCGAAATATGACTTTCGAATTAAGTTTCGAATTAGTGGATGCTGCCAAAGTTAGTGGCAATTTACTTGCTTTATCTTTTAGTCGACTCGGAATATAATTCATGACTACAGTATGAAAACAAATATAGTTCCGCTGCAGTTCCACAAAAGGAATTATGCAGATGGGATGAAGAACAACAAGTAGGGTAAGGAGAAGGCACGAAGAAATTATAGAGCTGGTGTGAGAGCCATACATAATAAACACATCAAGATTTGTAAAAGAGAGATTTGAGTAAAGATAGGATATAAAACTTTATGATTAGTTATGAGTATAGACGTAGGTTGTATGGATGAAATACATACAAAGTGTACTGATACCTCTTGTGGTTGAGGTACCATTAGTATGGCTGGTCGAGCGAGACTAGATCCTGTTAGGTATATTAGTAATAGAAGGATATTATAGTAGCTTGAAAATGTATGTGTGTGATATTATTGTTGTCCTATCTGATATGACTGTACTAATATACCATATACATTAGATTGTCTACTTTCTGAATATTCATAATAAAATTTTTATTTTAGTAGTATTATGCTATTAAAATGAGATGTTACAAGCATGTTATGGATGAAAAATGTAGAAGATATATGGGAATGATCTGATGTTCAAATATTTTCAGGGAAAAAAAGGAGCTTTGAACATATATTGTTGAAATCCACAGAGGTAGAGACTTAGTTAGAACATTAACAAGTTGAGATTTGGTGGATATGGGCAGCAACTTCAATAAACCATTGTTGATTTTCTCCCTCACAATGTGACAATCTATTTCTCTGTGTTTGGTTTTATTTTGTTGATTCAAGAACACTCTACAACAACGGTGATGATAGCAACAATAGTGATAATGGTGAAAGATGTTTTAGTCTTTTTTCTATTATTCTAGGGATGCAATTAGTAATTGTTGGAGTGCAATAAGCAATAACCATTCTGAAGTGTAGATTAGGCCAAGTATTTGGGTTTTCACTAGGGAGGAAGAAAAAGATTTTCTTCAAAGACAATTTGGAAGAAGATAAACAACTTCACAGGGAAGCATACATATAAATTTAGGTGGTTGGGATCAGAGTGTGATGAAAATAATATAAATCCTTGTTGTATAAGGAAATTGAAACTCTGGTTTTCTTGATCCTTGATTAGAGGATGAAAAAGTGGTTCCAAAGATGAACCCTTGTTCTCTTAAATTTCGACTAGAGGATTATTCGGATACATACAAATAGTTTTGTATCGTTTAGAGTCGAGGCCAATAATAACTTAAATATACTTTATTCTTTTAATCCTCTGAGATTTCTTTCAAAGACAAAATCATGACTAGAACTAAGATTCAAAAGATAATTCTTTGTATACGGTTATTCATGCTAACAATGTTATTTCAATAGACTTAAGTTTGGACTTATGTTTAGAATAAGAATAAATATCAAGAGAATGGCTCTAAGGTAGGAATATGGGTATGGTTCATGAGAGGAATTAGGGGTTGGTATTTGGGTACTGTTCTATTGGTGTTTTTACCTAAATGTATGATTATGATGGATGTTTGCACTATGTACACTGCTATTGTGCAAATTTGAGGGTTGGGGGACGGTATTGTATTTAAATTATGTTGTATGTTTGCTGCAATCGATACAAGCTGCTTTGGTATGAAGTGGAGTGTGAATTGGTATTTTGGTTGCTGTTGTTGCGTGCGTGACCAGTGTAGGAGTCTGCATTTCTCGCTCAGGCGAGCCAGGCTCGCCTAGGCGAGATTAGCAGAGACGCAAACCCTGTTGCCACACGAGCTTCTCGCTCAGGCGATGAGGATTGGGTTTGAGTGACACATACACTCACTCAGGCGAGTGAGGTTCGCCTAAGCGAGGTAGTGATGAAGTTTGCGCGTGTTGAGCGCGACTTCTCGTCCATGCTGGGAGTTTTGTCGGTTTTGAGCGAACCAGGGTCTCACTCAAGCGAGGCGGTCTCGCCTAAGTGAGATGTTGTGATCAAGTTGGATGTGTTTCTTGTATTGCAGCTCAGGCGAGATTGAATTGGGTGTTTGGGCGAGTGATGGTCTCACCTAGGTGAACAGATCTCGCCTAAGCGAGTTAGCGTGATGCGGTCATTGTCTTAAGCTCGCCCAGGCGAGGGGAGCTAGCCTAAGCAAGGCTGAGGGCTTAGCTTGGGCGAGAGTCCCTAGCTTAAGCCAGTTTATGCGAAATTCCATGTTTGTGTGTGCTTGTGTGTGTGATTTGGCTGATTTATCCTAAGTATAGGATGTATATGCATGTGGTTTGGTGTTTGGGCTTGAAGGACTAAGTCCAATAGGGGTCTGGGATGTGCTTGGTGGTTGGACACATGATGGGCATGGAACTGGTTGAGTTCCCATCGGCTACTAATGGGCGAGGAGTCCTTAGTATGGTGATTACATGTGTAGGGCGCACGATGGGTAAGGAACTGTTATGTTCCCGTCGGCTACTATTGGGCGAGGAGTCCATAGTATGGTGATTGCGTACGTGACAGGGTCCAAGTTGAGAAGACTTGGATGTTTTACTACAGATGAGGAGTCTGTAGGGCAAGACTATGAGAGAGATAGGCTCATAGGGATAGACCACGAAAGAGTTAGTTTCGTGAGAGCACAGCGAAGTCCCAAGACCTAGTACATGTATATGACTCATAAAGGACTATGAGGTCATGGTTGGGTTATTTGAAAAGCATGAAATATTATTTATGTTATTTTGGGATGAGCGGCATATTTATTTCTTGTATCTATTTCTATATATTGTGCATAGCTCACCCTTTCTGTGTGTGTGTGGCGATGATCAAATAACTTGTTATCCGGGAGTAGATGATTTGATAGGTGGGCCAAGAGATGCATAGACTCGGAGCGAGGGTTAGCTGGGGATTTGTTTATAAGTTGTTATTTTACTTTTGAGATAAATATGTAATCTTTTGGGAGCCATTTGAACATTATCTCAGTTTTATAATTATGGACTCCTGGTTTTATGACGTGTATATTAAAAGTTTAAATTCCCCGCGTTTTTGGGAAATGATTATATTTTAAATACGGTATTTATTTTATTTCAGAATTTATTTATTAAATATTAGTAAAATTCCTTAGGGATGTTACATTGACAGTCAATACTGTTCCATGTAGAGGAGAATGGTTAGGTGGTAAGAGTAGCAAAATGTCTTATCATAAGGATGGTTCCCTTATTCTTATGACTGTGAAAGGGATTAACCCTGTGTGTGGTAGCTCGATAAAGTAGGTTAAATCACCATAGGTGCATGACTTCACTAGTCTGAAAATATTGAGTCTATAAGAGTATGGTTTATAATATGACATGTTGGGGGATTGTGTTGTATATTTTTGAAATAAAAACTTATATGCATATGAAATGTTTTAAAGTGCTTTTGTATAATTTATTCAATTATCTTACCTTTCTTTTGTGTTCTTTCCTCTGTGTTGTTTGTTTTCTTTTGCAATGATCACCTTATTTGTGTGAGTAGATGAAGATGCAAGTGTAGTGGTACCTCTTGTGGTTGAGGTGCCATCAGTATGGGTGGTCGAGCGAGACTAGATCCTGTTAGGTATATTAGTAATAGAAGGATATTATAGTAGCTTGAAAATGTATGTGTGTGATATTATTGTTGTCCTATCTAATATGGCTGTACTAATATACCATATACATTAGATTATCTACTTTCTAAATATTCATAATAAAAAATTTATTTTAGTAGTATTATGCTATTAAAATGAGATGTTACAAACATGTTATGGATGAAAAATGTAGAAGATATATGGGAATGATCTGATGTTCAAATATTTTAAGGGAAAAGAAGGAGTTTTGAACATATATTGTTGAAATCCATAGAGGTAGAAACTTAGTTAGAACATTAGCAAGTTGAGATTTGGTGGATATGGGCAGCAACTTCAATAAACCATTGTTGATTTTCTCCCTCATAATGTGACAATCTATTTCTCTGTGTTTGATTCTGTTTTGATGATTCAAGAACACTTTCTTTTTCTTCTTCTTCCTTTACAACAACGGTGATGATAGCAACAATGGTGATGTGGTGTAGTGGTGAAAGATGTTTTAGTCTTTTTCTATTATTCTAGGGATGCAATTAGTAATTGTTGGAGTGCAATAAGCAATAACCATTCCGAAGTGTAGATTAGGCCAAGTATTTGGGTTTGCACCGGGGAGGAAGAAAAAGATTTTCTTTAAAGACAATTTGGAAGAAGATAAACAACTTCACAGGGAAGCATATATATATATATATATATATATATATATATATATATATATATATATATATATATATATATATATATATATATATATGTGGTTGGGATCAGAGTGTGATGAAAATAAGGATTATTTGTATTAGGATGACAATTGCCAGTAAATAAAAACTGTTATTTAAGGTCAGACATAGTATGTCTTATATGGAGATGAAAATGAGATTGCAAACATGTATGTGAGAATAAAAATGAGGTTTTAAACATAAATCTTTGTACTATAAGGAAATTGAAACTCTGGTTTTCTTAGTCCTTGATTAGAAGATGAAAAAATGATTCCAAAGATGAATCCTTGTTCTCTTAGATTTTGACTAAAAAATTATTCGGATACATCCAAATAGTTTTATATCATTTAGAGTCGAGATCAAGAATAATTTAAATATATTTTATTCATTTAATCCTCTGAGATGTCTTTCAAAAATAAAACCATGACCAGATCAAAGATTCTCTCAAAGACAAAACCATGACTAGATCAAAAATTCAGAACAGACAATTCTTTGTATACGGTTATTCATACTAACAATGTTATCTGAGTGGACTTGAGTTTAGAGTAAGAATAAATATCAAGAGAATGGTTCTAAGGTAGGAATATGGGTATGGTTCATGATGCAATACGGAAACAGGTTATAAACAGGGTAGGTACGTAGCGCGCATGGACACATCAACATGAAGAACGTGAAGTAATGGTATGTGGAGAAATACGAATAGGGTGAAGTAATGTGTTGCAGTAGCATCTATTCTGCAACACAAATATGGTTTTGCTACAGTTTTACAAAAGCAATTATGCAGATAGGATGAAGCACACAGAGTAGAATAGGGAGAAGGCATGAAGTTGTATGAATGAAATACATAAAAATGCTTTTTAGAGCTAATTCTGTTGAGGATACAAAAGTGAGGAGCATCCAACAAATTGTATTTTGCATAAATCTTTGTATTATATGAATCAGAATACTCCAAAAGTATCGCCTATGATATGAATCTACTAATCTTTACTTGCAACTGTGCGAGTAAATTGAAGAGGAGTGAATACAAATATTATTAAGAGAATTTGATAAAGCAATAAACACAGAGACTACACCAGACAAAATAAATATCTCTGTGTGATAGAGGGGCTTTCTTAATTAAGATCTGAATAATAGCTGATACTGATATGTCACACACTCGAGCATTTGTTACAAACTTGTTTTGCAAATAAACTAATGTAAACAAGATATTACTTGTTCACATATCTGAAAACTTGTGCACATGTTAAGCCAACAGCAGAGAGAAGAATGCAATGAGCATAACAATAATCTGCATATGAGTGAACCTTGCTCCAACAAGAAGCATAACAGTAGCAGCACATGCAAACAAAGTAAAGCTCAACATTGCTATGATGGAAAGCCAAAGCGAATGGGGTGGTTGTTGTGCTTGGAGAACTGGTTTGCAGTATTTCAGTGAAAAAGAACACAAAGAAAACCCAAAGGTCGCCCACCATGATGCCGTTCTTCCCATGATTTCTGTTGTTCTTCTGTTCTTAACACCATTAACAGCGCCACATATCTTTAACTCTGATCCATCTTGCTATGCATTTCAATTACTATTATTAGCATAAGGACATAGTTTTTCTTCATTAAGTCTAGTAGGACTTAGATAGATAGGAAATTAAAGAAAACAACTTACACTCGAATTGTTTATTCGTCTTTGTGATTGATGAACACGTCGCAGTGATTCAAGAAGCTGCCTTTTCTCATCATTTGGATGCTTCTCTATCTTCAAACTTCCTATAAAGGCTTTTGCAAGAATATTTCCAAGTTCCAACTGCAAAAACATTAATTGAAACATTTCCAAAGCGGACTTTGGCATATGAAATCAAGATTTTCCCCAAAATTTATCGAACAATAAACTAATAATAAACCGATGGATGAGTGGTTTACGAGGAAATGATTAAGAAAATATTAAGAATTGAGCATACAGTTCAGCCAAAAATCAAGCATAAACTATACTTACTGTGGAGGAAGAACTCATGATATGGTACACTGCGTAGCCTAACTTCTCACGCCTACTACATTCAACTTGATGATATGTGAAAGTCCGAAACCAAGCCCATGGTTTCAAACAATTATTCTTTTCCCACAGTTTTCGAGGTGTGAAAGTGAAATTCCGCGTTGGAAAAAGTTAATCCGCGTTTCCTGTGTCAAAAAGTTTATATGAAATTGTGGACAGGAATACCAATTTATTTGACTAAAGTTGCCAGTGTTCAATTCTCGACCACAAATAAAAAAAGTTTAGCTACTAAGTAAAACTTATACACTGTTTTTCCAACGCGGTTGAAGAAAATTAATTAGTGTCTCTGTTCTCCGAATCTTCAGAAGCAAAAGGATATTTTAGTGTGTTAAAAAGTTTAGATAAGTGGAAATCAAGAAATGAAACAGACTTCATCTACCATGTCCATTCCTGAAGTTTGGCCGGAAAACCAGTCCCCAATAATGGAGAAAATGGATGAACAGAAAATCAAGGGTAGGTACTGATACTTTTACCTTCAACGCCATTTTGCAACTGCAATTTCTCAACTGAAAAAATTCACTATCATGCATTTTTGTTTCCTCCGTGTGCAGGGGAGTATGAGGAGATGATCAACTTTCCAATGATCATGAATACTATTCTTGGTCTTCCAGTCACTTCTACAGGGAATTACCCATCTGACTCTTTTGTAAGTATATCTCTTGTTATACTATTTCATCATCATCATCATCATCAGTTTCTAGTAGTTGATTTTATTGCATGTGCTTCAGTTTTTTCCTTTGTTGTTTTTACTTTCAAGAAGAAGATAAGCTTCAATCAAATAACTGCAAAATCCCTGAACCTCTCGAGTACCGAATATTTATTGCTTTTATGTACAGAAACTGAATCTTCAAGCTCATGTTGCTGCTGAGTTGGAACAAAAGTTCAAGGTACTTATATAATTCAAATTGAATATCCCTTTTCCTTGCCATATATCTTTATTGCTTTTCACCAGAGGTATTTATAAAACCAATTAATAACAATTTATCACTGAAATTGAATACCCCTATCTTTATTGTTTGTATCTAGGTGAACGTTGATTGTAACAATGAGAACAATGAGAATATTCGGGAGTACATTATTAAGGTACTTATAAAATGAATGATTAAATATTCTTTTATTCTCTATTTTTATATTGAGTTTTGTTTAATTTAGTTATTTTTTGTTTAATATTTTTTAAGATATATTATCTTTGTCGGCCTAACAAAAGACTAAGAAAAAAAGAAAAAATGATTAAATAATGATGTTATTTGAATTAAGAAAAAAGAAGTGAAAGATGAAATAAAAGTTTTATGAATTTTTTATGTACAGAAATTACTGGAATCATATTTAAGTGATGATGTGATTAAGAAGATTATGGAGGCATCTAAGGTACTGTTTTTATTGGCCTAATCCTCCTTTATTATTTGTAGTTTTTTTTTTTAATTCATTCTTAAAGTCTTTTTATACATCAATTAATAAATTGAACCTGATCCTAATTCACGAAATAACAAAACACATTGAAAGTTTTAGGGTTAAATTATTATTTTGGTCTTGTATTTTATCAAGTAATGTTAAATTGGTTATACAATTTTTTGTTGTATTAATTTAGTTTTTATTTTTTTATGAATGATTCAATTTAGTTCTTATCATTCATTTAACTATACGATGTTAAAATCAACGTCACGTGTGTTAATTTTTTGTTTTTTTCGTTAAGCCCTATGTGGTATTACCTTAATTTATTTATTATCTTTGCTTAAAAAGTTATGTGCTTGCTCTCCATAAATTTCTTCTTTCAAACACGCTATTTAGAAATACATATTTGATATCTTGCAAGCAACCTTTTCACTTAGCTCCATCTATTTCTTTCTATTTTTGTCGTTGTGTCGATGTCTTTGTTTTTTTATTAAGCAATGACATGATTTTTTAACGGAACATCTACTTTTAAAATATCATTATCGTTATACTTTAAAACTCGTCGATATTACATATCTGTGTCGGTGAAAAACCTAAGTGTTTTTCTATGATTAAAATTATTATATACTATTTTATCAAATTTTGTACTCACAGCAAGTGACTATCTACAGATAATGGAGGGATCTCAGTCTCCCAATACTGTGATAAAGATTAATGAACAAAATGAGGCAGTAGATGAAGATCCATATATGGCACAGAACCACTTCACACTTCACAAGAAATATTTGAAACATGATATCACTATATGGGCTACCTTCTACTCTGGACAAATTGCCATAGCATGTTGTTTGGGCAATCCTTTTGACAAGTTATCTAAGTTGGGAAACACCAGCACTAAGATGAAGGAGCAATCACTCATGAGTTTTGGAGAAGCGGTTTCTCTGTTTCTCCCATGCATAATATTGAGTGCAATGTTTTTCCTGAACTTCATCTACACAATCATTCTTACACGATTATTGGCTTTTCGTGGGCCTGCAAACTCCATGCTGCTGCTACTCTTGGTGTATTACATTCTAGCATTAGCAGAAGCAGTGTCTGGTTCTGGTGTTCTCTGGGGTTCACTTCAACTATCTGCTCTTCTGTTTGTCTGTGGAGGGGCAACTGTCTTGATGATGCTTACCGGCTCCATCATCAAGGGGACAGAGTATTACTTTTCCCGTATGATTTAGAAGATGATCGGAAAATGATATTTTAACAACTTTTTCTTACCATATGAAGTGATATATTTTAAGTGATTTTGGAATACAGAGAAATGAACAAAAATGAAAAATCACTTATCACTTCATATTGTAAGAAAAAGTTGTCAAAATTTAATTGTTAAAATATCATTTTTCACATTGATTTTTCCGTGGACTCTTATGTAGTCGGACTTATCGGTGACGTTTCTATTTCATGAGAGTGTGTAATGGTTTTGATTACCCATCAAAATGAAATTGAGAACCAATTTCTGATAGATAATGATTTTTCAAATAATACTAATAATAATAAAAATATAAAATAATATAATAATAATTATTAAATCAATAATAATATCAAGACATATATATATAAAATAATGAATATTAATCAGAGATCAATGATTATAATATCAATAATAAATAAAAAATAAACAAGGAAAAGGGTAGAAATAGTCTTGGTTGAGACACACATAACGCTAAACTTATAGAGAAAACGTCCCTACTATACAGGGCTAAACAAATACACAATCATATGTGTTTCTCTCTCAAGATACAATAACCCGTCAGATCGATCGAGTACAGCGAAAAATTTCCGAATTTTATGAAAACCAATTTCTTAAAGACAATATTTTGATATTTCTATATATTAGATCTTATTGTATTTCTTTTGATAAAGATAATATGAGTATTATGATAAAGAAAGTAAGAGATATTTATTTAGTCTCACACACAAGTCAATAGTGTATCAATAGTTTGTTCTCATTATCTAATTTAAAGAAAAGTTCATCGCTTTTACCCTGAGTGTTTAACTATATTTATAATATTTTTTGTTGGGCTTTTACTCTTCAGGTGATTAAGGGTAGTCCAACAATGGCTTATGTTAGCACAAGTGACTTTAATGCATAAATTTCATGAAGCTAGTGCATGAGATCATGTTTGATTGATAAAAAATTGAAGTGATTTGTTGATGACCAAGCTTGAGATGTATTGAATTTGGAACTAACATGAAGGTCATAAAGATTAAATTTTGGACTCAATTCATAGACTATATGACATAGTATAATTGTCTTTTTATCTTGTGTTTGTCATTTCAATCTATTAAAAAAGGTTTTAACATGTTAAAAGACTTGCTGCATATAGTTCTGATATGAAAGTATTTAATCAGTTGAATTGTTATGCAATCGGCTGATTTCACTTAAGTCAAGTGAAATCAACAAATTGTGCAAAAAAATATCAACCTATTGAGTTCATTTATGACCAGACTATATTAACTGATTTTTCAAAGAGTGGTGAAAACAACTGAGACTTCTTAGTGCGAAACAGTGGACCAATTTGAAAAAATTATCTCTTTCTAAATCACATAGTGTGCAACTCGTGAGTGAAAGATCTTTGAATCTTGGAGCAAGTTTTTCTTGGCTTTGAAGCTTGAAAAACATGTTTTGGTTGACTAGAGAGCCACCGTCAAGGTTTCATTGTGTTTTTGCTTTTGGATGTTTCTTGGTATGATTTCATATCTATAAGTGGGATATCGTAGTGTAGAGATTATAATTCTAATGAAATTCAAGAATCTTAATGTTTTTGTTATACTTATTTGGACACTAAGATATATACTTATATTTACTAAACAAAATTAAAAAAAGTTAGCATCGTTATAGACTCTACAAACTCAACTCTATTAGCATCCGACATTAGATGAATTTTATGTCACTAACTCAACACTAACAAAATATTTATTTATTAAAATAAATTAAAAATGATGTTTACATTTTATAAATTACAACATCAAATTATTTATACAATAAGACACTCTTTACACTTGCAAAATATGTACTAAATAAAATAAGCCTTGCACCCCCACAATTACTAATTGCACCCTTACAATAATAAATAAAGACTCCAACACCGTTCACCACTATACCACACCATTGTCGTCACTATAGCTGCGGCTGCTTCCACCAACACCATTACTTCTACCATCATCACCGTTATAAAGAAAGATGAAAAGGGGAGACAGAAAAATTTGTTTCGAAAGACATTAAATAAGTTTTGGAAATATTTTTTGTATTCTGGAAATTAGATTTTGAAAATTTTATTCTGAAAAAATTATTTTGAAAATTTTATTCTATAAATTTCAAAAAAGTTTTCGGAATATATATATATATATATATATATATATATATATATATATATATATATATATAAAATGACTTTTTCATGAGATGAAATGATCATTTTGAAAATTTATGGGACGACGTGATGAAATTGTTAAGATGCAGAAAGTAAACGCCATGATGTTGTGGGTCTTATTTAAGTTTTAAGGTGCATTGCGTAACCATTTTGTTGTACGGTCACACTTTTTACTTTTTACATTATTTATCATATATCTATAATTATATATAAAGGAGATTCTCTCTTCTGTCTCCACATTTTATAATTTTAACTTTACTCTTTACAGTTTAATTATTTATTAAATTTTTAAAAGATTGAAGGTTACTTTTACCAGTTTTTATAAAATTATTTATTTATTTCCTTCTTTTTTCACCTATTATTCATCAACAGTTATTTTTCTCATATTTTCTCCATACATTTCACTTTATTTTTTATAAATATATTTTTATTTTGTTTATTAACTTAATAACATTACAATATCATTAATTATTAATATAATTCAAAAAATACGTACACACAGGCATGATAGCGTCTGTGTTTACGCTAGTATATACAAAGAGGATTCCATTTTTGTGTCCACATCTCAAAATACCAATTTTACTCTTTAAAATATAATTATTTATTAAATTTTGTAAAATTGACCGTTATTTTTACAAACTTTTTTTATAAAATCGTTTATCTCTGCTCTTCTCTTTTTCTCTATTTATCAACCGTTATTTTTTTATCTTTTCTGATATATTTCACTTTATGTTTAATAAAAATAATTTTATTTTATATATCAACTTAATAACATTACATTATTATCACCTACTCACATAATATCACGTATATTTAAAAAATACATACACACAAACAACGTCTATGTGTACGTAGTATATATAAATATTTTTTTAATATATTTCATAATTTCAATTTTATCTTTCATAATGTTATTAATTGAGTTTTTAATAGTAATCATTATACTTATTTCTTTTTTCTAATTGTTATGAGTTCCTTCTTTTTTTCCTTCACCATATTTGTAATACCTATGCTAATATTATATATTTTTTAATGTTATTTTCAACCTATTTTTTTAAAACTTAAAAAAATACAAGCACACAGTTACGGTAACACGTGCATTTCTTATCTTAGAGAGAATTTTTTTTTTTATGTTTTTTTTTTAATTTTTTTAAATTAAAGTAATTATTTTATCAATTTTATTAATTTTTTTCAATTAATTGTTTTTAAATTAATAATTTTTTATTTTAAAAATACCTACAAAATAAATAAAAACTATTTACAGAAAAATTAAAAAAAGATATTTATATTTAATTTTATAATTATAATAATAATGATAATTTTATTACTTTTTATTAACATAAAATAAAGTGAACATACGTAAACTATACAAACTATACGTGAAATAAAATAAATATATGAAAAAAATTGAAAAAAATATTACTAACTCATTTATTATAATGTGTTACTCGACTAAATGATTAATTCGTTAGCCATCTGATAAAACAATCTCTCAAAAGGTTTTCCTGCATCCACATTTTTCTTTCTGCACCGCCTCATAAAATCAAATAACCAATTTTACCATTCACTGAAATTTAATACTATATACAATTCTAAACTAACAAATGGAAACTTTCTCTATAAAATAATATACCTGATCTACTTGAATTCAAATTTTCATTTTACAAAAGGTAAATTTGCTAACGTGTCAATTAATCAGAATTTACAGCTTTTAAAAAAAATTCAAAATGCTCAAATTATCAGGTTCAAAAAGTTTCTCTCTCTCTCTCTCTTTTCTTCTCCTGTCTTTCCCAGTCTACACTCTTCGTTTCTCTCTCTCTCTCTCTCTTTTCTTCTCTTCTCTTTCCCAGTGTACACTCTTCAGCTTCTTCTCAACCTTCCTCTTTTCTCTGTTTTTCTCACGCACAGACAACACCTTTTCATCTTCCTCTTTTCAGCTGTTTCAAATGAGAAGATCTGAATATATCACCTTTCTCAAGCAAGCAAACCGTTCATCTTCTTATATTTTTTAAGATCTAACTTTTTCAAGCGTTTTTTTACAGGTTTAAACCCAGAAGTCGTTTTTATTTTGATTTTTGTGAATCTAACATCTATTTTTGTTCTTATATTTTGTCAGATCTAACCTTCTCATGCCTTTTTTTTACAGGTTTAACCCCAGAAGTCGATTTTATTTTGAGTTTTTTCAACCGAACAACTTATTTTCTTCTTATATTTTGTGAGATCTAACTTCTTCATGCGTTTTTTTACAGGTTTTAACCCAGAAGTCGAATTTATTTTGAGTTTTCTCAACCGAACAACTCATCTTCTTATATTTTCTGATATCTAACTTTTTGATGCATTTTTTTATAGGTTTAAAACCAGAAGTCGATTTTATTTAGAGTTTTCTCAACCGAACAACTCATTTCTTCTTATTTTTTGTCAGATCTATCTTTTTCATTCGTTTTTTCAGAGGTTTAAACCCAGAAGTCGTATT